>JAESFV010000060.1_pt1 | contig 248664 bp, 212 predicted proteins | sample 9269471 | NCBI WGS metagenome assembly JAESFV01 (sample SAMN14502647, study PRJNA617108) | algae metagenome | isolation source: Symplocastrum torsivum CPER-KK1 and co-occurring heterotrophs from... | place: USA: Central Plains Experimental Range, Colorado | collected 2001-01-01
ACAACCCCGGTCGCCTCGCACTCGATATCCAGTTGTGAAAAAGGGTTTCAACAGAAGGAAAAAACGCCTCAAAAACTCGGTTTGATCTCCCGAGAATCTCCCCTTTTTTGCTGCTGTTATCAACTCAGTGTTGCTGAGTCAATTTGTTGTTACTCTCATCCCCAGAAAGCTGCGCTCATAGGCTTTCGCTCCACTCAGCTTCGCTGAGTCAGAGCGCCTTAGTCTAAACGCCAGATTTCTCGGAACAATAAAAAATGCCCTTTCGAGGTAGGAAAACGAAAGGGCGTCTACTTCCATTGATTTGAAGAGTACTAAGAAAGTGTGAAGAATTTGTGAATGTTCGATATCACATAACTAGACAAAGCGTCTATACCGCACTTAAACAGAGAGAGGATAGGAGGTGCGATCGCATCTTCTCCAAAATTCCTATCTAGTTCGCTAGCATTCCGCCTAACAACCAACAACCAACAACTAACAACTAACAGCTAATTGCTGACTTGAGCTTTTGGCAAAACTCGCCAATAGCTTGAAGTCCTTCTGCGGGTTCAGCATCAGCTAGGCGTTTGACAAAGGCACTACCAACAATCACCGCATCAGCGCCCCAATTTTTCACCTGTTCGGCTTGTTCAGGTTGGGAGATGCCAAAGCCAACGCCGATAGGTTTATCGGTTACAGTACGCATCTGCACAAGGATATCTTGTACTCGTGATTCCAGTTGGGTTCTCATCCCTGTAACGCCTGTCACGCTAACTAGGTAAATGAACCCCTGAGATTGCTGTGCGATCGCTTCGATGCGCGCTTGTGGACTTGTAGGCGCAACCAGCAAAATTACCTCAATCCCAATCTCCGCCGCAGGCTTGAGCAGAGATTCAGCTTCTTCCAAGGGTAAGTCGGGTACAACCAACCCCTGAACACCCACAGCCGCAATCTCCTTTAAAAACGATTCAATCCCTCGGTTGAGAATTGGATTGTAGTAGACAAATAGAATAATCGGCGCTTTCACCTCTGGGGCAACGTTCTTAACCATCTCTAGAACGTCATCCAAGCGCACACCTCGTTGTAAGGCTCTAGTAGCGGCTGCCTGAATGGTTGGTCCATCAGCTAGAGGATCGGAGTAGGGAACTCCTAGTTCGATCAGGTCAGCGCCAGATTGGTCAAGAACCCGCAAGGCTTGGGCTGTTGTCTCTAGATCTGGATCACCAGCCGTGATGAAGGGAATTAGGGCACACTGGGAGCGATCGCGTAGGGACTTTAAACGAGCGGAAACCGAGGTCATTCGATTTTAGATTTTAGATTTAAACACTTTTCACTGAGGGTTCACTGTTGTTACTTAACAGCCAACCCTCAACAAATAACAGATTACTTTAGAGATGCAAGTTAAATGATTGGCAGCTTAGATCATTATTGCTGATTATCTGCCTCAGAACGGTTTTCCTGCTCAATTTCTACTTGTAGCTGGGCAAGTTCTTCAGGTGTCATTTCCTCAAGGCGCTTTTGTAAGACGGCTTCCTCATAGTCCTTGAGTTGCTGATTGTAGGTCATATTATTGCTTCCAACGCGGAACAAGTAAGTGAGGAGCCAGCCAACTAAACCACCAACTAACAACAGTTGACTCCAGATACCTGCCTTGAGGGTATCCAGCCCAGCTACCTGTAAGACTACATACATAATGCCGCCAGCGGCAAAGACACCGAAGGCAATCCCGATCGCATCGATTCGTCGCATTTAACCTTGTACTTGACGGCGTTTGGGGCGAAAGTTCAAGAAGGGGCTGAGGAGCAATAAGCCTGGGAAGAAGAAGAACACCAGAAAGTACATAAAGCCTCGTTCAAATGAGCTAACAACGTACCAACGTTTTTGTAGGTACAAATAAAGAGCTGCAGGAACGACTACGAGGTAGACTCCACTGATAGCTAGGTAAAGCAGTGCAACAAGCATAATTTTTTATCCGGGCAAACAACAGGGCAGCGATCGCGTTTTTGATGAGCGGCTGAATTGCCTTAGGTTGACGGCAAAATCCGTTTTTCCTGGCATTTGCTCAACTTTTCTATCTTACCGTGTGCCAGTTCACTGGTATGCTAGTTGCATATAAGACCTAGTTAATGGTGAAATAGATAAATGCAGAAGTTTCATGGAAACACAGAAACTAACTGCAACTCAATCGGGGGCGTGGCGGAATGGTAGACGCTACGGACTTAAAAAATTGAGCGTTGACGGAGAAATCTGTCAAATGAATGCTCTCAAATTCAGGGAAACCTAAGTCTGGCAACAGATATGGCAATCCTGAGCCAAGCCGGAAAAAAATTCCCGGAAGGTGCAGAGACTCAACGGGAGCTACCCTAACGTGAAGCCGAGGGTAAAGAGAGAGTCCAATTCTTAAAGCCAGTAATGGCAGTAGCGAAAGCTACGGAAGAATGAAAATCCGTTGACCTTAAACGGTCGTGTGGGTTCAAGTCCCACCGCCCCCATCCAAATTTACCAATAAAAAAGATCTCTGTCTTGTGATAACAAGCCTCAGTTTTCCAAGTGGTTACTTATGCTTGTAGTTCAGAGTAATAAAATGATGTGAAAGTATAGCATTTGGAGACAACAAACACTCGCCTGCTCTACCCTAATTGCAGATTTTAATCTCTTACTTTTTTACAGGTTCAAGGCACCCATAGTAATCGTACTTTTCTCGGTTTTTGTCAAAGACTGTCCAGCGTGATGGCTGGTTACTGAACAAATCTAAGTCAATATGTTCGTAGATATAATATCCACTAGAACGTTTACCTTGCTGGTCAATTAAAATAACGGGTTGTAACTTACAATTTGTCTTAATCGGTTTGATCATTTTTCAATTAGGTGGTGTTAGATTGGTTTGAGTCAGGCTATGTGAACCCAGCTAATTGCTTCAGTCACTACAGTGTTCCGTAACTATAAGCTGGCTAATTCTCTTAAGCTGGGTCTAAATCATTGGATAAGTTGCTATCTTTGTCTTTCCGATTTCATCGGTTATCCGTTTTCTACCTATGAGAATTACCTAGGTTCGTTTCAGGAAAGGTTTCTAGGCTGGCATTTCTGGATGATAGGAGCAACAGCGCCAATAACGGACTCCCAAACGGATATGACAAAGTAAGGTGTCTGAGCAGCAAGGGCAAGTTGGCTTAATTATCATCAATTGCCCAGGCTTTGTGGCTGTATCCTGTTGTCTGCGACCAGTTGTCAGGTGAGTCAGCACTTAGAGTGGCTGCTTTAACTTAAGTTCGCATATTTTAAACCTGGGTCAATAATAATTTCAGTATAGCTTCATTTCCTTGACCTAAAAAATCTATTTTTGATACTCTGATAAGTTAAATTTATTTGCTAAGTTCAAGAGACACTATAAGCGTTGAGTAGCTAAAAGCTAGAGAAATCTAGTCTTCCTACCTGATGGCAAAGAGCAAAAAGGGCAGTTGCGAACCACGACATCGCCAGGAGAATAAGCGGTACTCAGTTTGTTCCTTAACTCTCCCCAGAACGCTAATACGATAGATATCGAACCTCTTTTGGGCGACGAATAAGTTTGGTGTTTTTAGAGAATAAAAAAGGTGGGCATTGCCCACCAGTGATGACTAGCATGATTAGCTAGACCCTACCGCCTAGCTTTCGATGTAAGTGGTTGCCAATCAGGGGAATAATCAGTTGACGGATGGTTGGTCAGTCTAGTTTGATTCGAGCCGTCGGCATCCATTACATAGATTTCAGGGTTATAGTTTTCAAAGTTGCTGCCTTCAGGATTCTTGTCGCGGAAAGATACGAAAGCAATTTGATTCCCATCAGATGACCAAGCTGGAGCATCATCGTCTGCTGGATTGTTGGTCAACTGGGTGAGATTGGAACCATCAGCGTCCATCAAATAGACATCTCTGTTGTCGGTGCGCTGCGACATAAAGGCAATCTGCTTGCCATCGGGTGACCATGCAGGGTCAGCATCAGATGTTGGATTGTTGGTCAAATTCCTAAGCTTGGAACCGTTGGCGTTCATCACATAGATTTCAAAATTGCCGTCTCGACTAGAGATGAAGGCAATCTGCTTGCCATCAGGCGACCAGACTGGGTCACCATCGTCGGCGGGATTGTTGGTTAGCCGGGTTTGATTGGAACCGTCGGCTTTCATCACGTAGATTTCCGAGTTGTTATCGCGATCGCTATCGTTACGACCAGAGGTGAAGGCAATCCGCTTGCCATCAGGTGACCAGGCTGGGTCAATATCGTACTCTGGATCGTTGGTTAATCGGGTGAGATTAGACCCGTCAGCGTCCATCACGTAAATGTCCGAGTAGCCTTCGCGATTAGAGGAGAACGCAATCTGTTTTCCGTCAGGCGACCAAGCCGGGTCACTCTCAGATACCGAATCATTCGTTAGCCTGGTGAGATTAGACCCGTTAGGATTCATTAGGTAAATGTCACCGCTGTTGTCGTCGCGGAAAGAGACAAAAGCAATTTTTGGTGTAGTAGAAGTTTGGGCTTTTACTGTGTTGTTACTCCCCAAGGCTGTTGCGATTAGTGGCAGCACTAAACAACCAACAGCAAGCGGGAGTTTAGGTATAAAGGCACGAATTTTTTTCCTCATCACACAGTATTCTTCTGAGAAATCTACATTTTCTCTCTCCACTCCTGTCCTACCGTGTTCCGGATTGATTGATCGTTCCAAGGCTTGCCATAAGGACGATTAGAAACAGCTAAAACACAATCCATACAGCGGACTTGCCTCAGCATTCGTTTGGGGCGAAATACACCAAGATTCGTTTAACCAAGGCTTGATTTCGTTTTTTTAGTACCTGTCGGACTGTCTCATGAGAGATACTATCCACGTAGCGCCTAAATCTGCGCCGTGACACACTCATTAACTGTAAGACAAGGAACGTTTTCCGATGCAAAGTCAGGATAGCTTCACCGAAGTGACATTTCACTATGTAAATGGTGAGTCGGAATCGTTTGAGATTCCCCTAACTCCAGAAACCTTCCAGCAACAACTGTCAGATTTACTCAATCAACCTTGGTTGACCATGCACCTATTTGATAAAACGGTTTTAATTTGTACGGCTCAGATTATGAAGATAGAAGTGAAGCCTCCCCTAACGGAAATCCAAGGGACAGGTGTCTTCCCTGATACTCTGCGGGTAACAGCGCTGACACATGGAGCGAAAGCTTAGCGATCGCATAATAAATCGAGTTACCTCTGGCTGCTCTTGTCAACTCAACCAAAACTTAGCTAATGGGGGTTTGGGGGTGGATAAGCCCCGCACCCTAATTGGCACGGATATATCGAGGCAATGCCGAGTACTGCGCTTCAATTGGGCATCGGGATAAGCCCAGACACAAGGAGTAAATGTAGGTACGGAATCAGCCCATAAATACTTAGGGAACAACAATGCACTCCCTAAGTATGATACGATAATCTCATGCTGACATTAACTTACCGCTACCGCATTTATCCAAACGCCCAACAGGAAACAGTAATGCTCGAATGGCTGGAAACCTGTAGGCGCGTCTATAACTATGCGGTGCGAGAACGCTCATACTGGATGAATTCCAGGAAATGTGATGTTAATGCCTGCTCACTCCAATCCGAATACATCATCCCCGCCGATACGCCCTATCCTGACTATTACAAGCAGAAGAAAGCGTTAACTGAGGCAAAAAAATCTAGTCCACAAATGAAAGCCGTATACTCTCAGGTACTTCAGGATGTCATTGGTAGAGTTGACTCTGCCTTTGCCTTCATGAAACAGAGAGGATATGGCTTTCCTCGTTTTAAGAAGTTTGGGCAATTCAAATCATTCCTGTTCCCCCAGATGAGCAATGAGGCAATTCAAGGGAATCAGATTAAACTGCCCAAGATTGGACAGGTGACAATCAACTTGCATCGCCCGATTCCTGAAGGATTCAAACTGAAAACAGCTCGAATCGTTCGCAAGGCATCGGGTTGGTACGTCATGCTTGCCTTGCAGCTTGATGTACAGATTCCCGATATTCCACCACACGGACGAGCGATCGGGATTGATGTCGGACTGGAGTACTTTCTATCTACATCTGACGGCGAACAAGTTTCACGCCCTCGTTTTTTCAATAAGTTGCACAGGAAGCTGGAATTGCTCCAACGCAGACTTAAGAATAAGTTGAAGGGGTCTAACAACCGTCGTAAGTTAAATCAGAAGATAGGTAGAGTGCATGAACAGATTGCTAAATGTAGGCGCGACTTTCACTTGAAACTGGCGCATAAACTGTGTGACCAAGCTGGCATGATTTTTGTGGAAGATTTGGACTTCCGCATTATGGCTAAAGGTATGCTCGGAAAACATACCTTAGATGCCGCGCTAGGACAGTTTGTGAATCAGGTTTTACCTTGGGTCTGCTGGAAACGGGATGTTTACTACGGCAAGGTTAATGCCAACGGGACATCTCAAGAATGCCCTGATTGTGGAGCATTGGTCAGAAAAGACTTGAGCGTAAGAACTCACTCCTGTCCTGAATGCGGTTCAGTTAAACCAAGAGACGTTGCCAGTTCTCAAGTGATAGCGAAGCGTGGTCTTGTTGCCGTTGGACAGACGGTAAATGAAATTGCCTGTGGAGGGGAAGGGGCGGGGGTAGCAATGCCTAGTTACCACCCTTTGAAGCAGGAACTTCTTGGAGTAATCTAAGGAAGCCCGCGCTGTACTGACGCGAGCAGTCAGCGTCGGGAGGATGTCACAATCTAAAACCATGCCTACTGTTAGTTTGATTCGTGCTGATTCTTATGAGCGCCAACGACTGAGAGCCTATGTGGAAACCTTGCTAGAGCCATTAGGAGGGATGAGGGCATTTGTGAAAGAAGGCGATCGTGTCCTACTTAAGCCGAATCTCCTCACATCCGGTCGTCTTGGTAAAGAATGCATCACACGCCCTGAACTCGTTTACTGTGTTGCTCAGTTAGTACAAGAAGCTGGTGGTAAGCCTTTTTTTGGAGATAGTCCCGCTTTTGGTACTGCTAAGGGTGTTGCCGAGGCAAATGGCTATTTGCCAATCATGGAAGAACTCAACTTACCCGTTGTCGAATTCCATGGTCAACGTTATGAAACGGCGAGTCTTACCTTTAATCATCTCCGCTTGTGTAAAGAAGCGATGGACGCTGATGTCGTCATCAACCTCCCAAAGATGAAATCTCACATGCAGTTGACGTTGACGATGGGTGTCAAGAACTTATTCGGTTGTGTACCAGGGAAAATGAAGGCATGGTGGCACATGGAGGCGGGGAAAGATGAGAACCGCTTTGGGGAGATGTTAGTGGAGACTGCACGGGCAATTAACCCAGACTTGACGATTCTTGATGGAATTATCGGTCACGAAGGTAATGGTCCTAGCGGTGGCGAACCCCGACAGCTAAATGTTTTGGGGGCGTCCTCCGATGTCTTTGCCCTTGACCGTTCCCTGGTAGAAATTCTGAATGTTGACCCAACTCTTGTGCCCACGATTACCGCACAAGAGCGATTAGGGCTTTCTTCTGGATTCGCTGATATCCAGTATCCACTTCAGCGACCAGGGGAACTGCAAGTGCTGGATTGGAAACTACCCGATGCTTTAATGCCGATTGATTTTGGGATGCCCCGCGTCATCAAGTCCACCTTCAAGCATCTATACATCCGGTTTATCAAAGAACCGCTGAAAACTTATGCCCAACAGTAGATGAAGACTGTTTAATTCTGTAAACTCTGTTACAGTGTGATACAAAATCGGCACGTAAGCTTATAATACCCTCCGATTGCTTAATCACACCGCCCTACTGCTAGAGGCGGTTTTTTATGCGGAAATTCGTGAAGTTGATTTAGATTGTCTATAAAATCAACCTCCCTCGTAGGGAGGAGGTTTTTGTGCCACCGATTAATTCGATTGGAAGACTTTCTTGAAATTGTTTGCTGGAAGACAGTCTCCTCGAAATAAACCGTTAAAATATAAGGGACAGGGTTCTAAATAAAACCCATTGTTATCGTCTTTAAATTGACCGAGTTCCAATTTCAACATTTTTATGGAATCAAGTGGCCCGTCCGCTAACTCTTCTGACCCTAACCCCCATAGGTGGGCAGAAATTTTGGGCACGCTAATCGCTTTGCTAACACTGACCTTACCTCTGTATGTCATCGCCCACTACTCTTCAGGAAGCAGCGCTGATATCTTGCAACAGACTTCCTACTCACTTCCGAGGTCAAAAAAGTGAACTGGAAATTCTGATGTAACTAAAGACAAAGAATTATCTAACTCAAGAGGACTGCTGAAACTCTAAGCTTAGCAACGCTGACAAATGTTTAAGTGTTGAGTGTTTCAAAATTCCTTGATTCTAAATCTCAGTGATCTACCTTCAACAAAAAAGGCAGGAGGCAGAAGAAATGCCTTAGTCCTTTGTCTATGACCGAAGGGAGTAAGGGTATTAAGCCCCCACTGAAAGAACTCCAGTAACTCCCGTTTCGGTGGAGTCTGAATCCCCATCTGAACGGAACCTTTTGCATTCTTTAACTTTTCCCTTTGTCCTTCAACCTAGAGTGACAATTTTGCCTTGCTATTGATAAAGCTTCGAGAGCTTATCCCTTGAGCTGTCTAGAAGTCCATGACCCATAGCCTTGAAGTGCCCGTCTTCCCCTAAAATGCTACACGGGGGCTGGTTAACGTTCGCTTGGGTGTTCAACCCCTGTGTGCTTAAGCTTTAATTGAAAGGCACCCTTAATTTACTGTGTAGCTTAAAAATAAGGTCATGGATTTATCACGCATTCCTGCTCAACCCAAACCGGGTCTGATTAACGTTCTCATCGAAATTCCGGCAGGTAGCAAAAACAAGTACGAGTTTGATAAAGACCTTCAAGCCTTTGCGCTTGATCGGGTGCTTTTCTCTTCGGTGCAGTACCCCTACGACTACGGGTTTGTACCCAACACGCTAGCCGATGATGGCGATCCACTAGACGGTATGGTATTGATGGATCAACCAACGTTTCCAGGGTGTGTCATTGCCGCTCGGCCCATTGGTATGTTAGAGATGATTGATGGAGGCGATCGCGACGAGAAAATTCTTTGTGTTCCTGACAAAGACCCGCGCTATGCACAGGTGAAATCTCTTGAAGATGTTGCCCCTCATCGCTTGGAAGAAATTTCTGAATTTTTCAAGACCTACAAAAATCTAGAAAAAAAAGTCACAGAAATTCTAGGCTGGAAAAATGTCGATCAGGTAATGCCATTGGTAGAAAAGTGCATCGACGCTGGTCAGCCAGGACGAGATTCAACGGCGGAAGACTAACTAAGCTTTTTTTAGTCCTTCAATGCCCTCTCTTACTCGACAATTGGGTAAGTAGACGCCTCTTAGAGGTGAACATCTTTGTCTAGCTAAGCTTAGAAGCCTCTTCATTCTCGGTGATGCTCTTGTGACAAAACTCACAAGCTAGCTGCCTCAAGAACGTTAGAATTGACAGGCTTGACAAAAACTTCCTGACCAAGATAAAGGGTGCTAGAAAATTAGACGTAGGGGAAGTGCGAAATCGCCGCTTGTTTTTGTACTAGATTACCCTACGTGGTTTCTTTATAAACTCAACCGCTGCCCCTCTTGATAAAAAGCAATTGTTCTGACTCACCGATGCCCAGCCTCTCTGATTATCATTGGGTGGAAAGCCTCAGGTGTAAAGCGTTGTTGATCAAGGTCAACTTGATTTAAAAATGCCAGATTTTGATCCAGCGGCACCGAATCCACGCACATTTAATGCTAGAGCCGACATGGTAACTGGCCTCACTGCTGATTTTGTTGTCCAATTTTGGGGCGTTCGAGGTCAAATTTCCGCTCCAGGGAAAGAGACGATGCGCTATGGAGGAAATACCTCTTGTGTCGAAATGCGTGTCGGGAAGAAACGCCTCATCTTTGATGGCGGTAGTGGGCTGCGAGTTTTGGGGAATAACTTGCTTTCCCAGATGCCAGTAGAAGCCTACATCTTCTTTAGCCAATGCCATTGGGACAGCATTCAAGGATTTCCTTTTTTCACGCCTGCTTTTATTTCAGGCAACTGTTTTCATATCTATGGCGCGGCAGCATCTAATGGTGCGTCGATGGAGCAGCGTCTAAGCAGCCAAATGCTTCATCCCAATTTTCCCGTTCCCCTTCAGTTGATGCGGTCAGAGTTGAAATTCCACAACCTGACTTCTGGCAATGAAATATTACTGGATGATGTAACAGTTGAGGCAATTTCGCTCAACTACTCACATCGAGCAATGGGTTATCGAGTGAGTTGGCAAGGACACTCAGCCGTTTATGCAATTGATCGCTCCCATTATCCTGACCAAATCGATCAAAATCTGCTGCACTTGGCGCGGCAAGCCGATTTACTAATTTTGGATGCTCCTTATACCATTTCCGCTGATGATGCGCTTAAGTCTTCACCTTTAAACTGGCAAGACGACCTTTGGCAAACGGGTATCGCAACAGCCAAGGCGGCAGGGGTTAAGCGAATTGTTATGTCTCGCTATAACCCTGACTATGACGATGATTTTCTTGACAGGGTAGAAGAGCAAGTTCAATCAGTGTTTCCTAACGACTTACTCGCTCGTGAAGGGATGATTCTACCCGTGTTTTAGATTTTAGAGGCACTAAAGGCAACAGGAGAGACACTCCAGATAGAGAAGAGAGAGACGTGGCGACGCAGGTAAAGCACAATCAGATATATAGGCTTTACACAAGTTCCAGCTAAGATGCTAGAAGCTTGCTTTGGCTTGCTCCACTTTGAGAATCTCTAGCTTAGTGATGTCGAATGACAAACTCCCCTCTTGTCGTTTCTGCCCAGTATCTTAGTGAACACCTTGATGACCCACAAATTGTGATTGTGGATTGTCGTTTTGCGCTAAGCGATCCAAAACTGGGGCATCAGCAATATTTACTCAGCCACATTCCTGGTGCCCACTATTTGGATTTAAATCAAGACCTTTCAGCACCTGTAGGACGTCATGGTGGGCGTCATCCGTTACCTGATGCCAACCACTTAGCCCAGAAACTAGCGGGGATTGGTGTTGATTTTCAACAAACGCTGGTTGTTGCCTATGATGACTCCCGCTTTGCCTTTGCGGCACGGCTTTGGTGGCTCCTGCGCTACTTAGGGCATAACAACGTTGCTTTACTGGATGGGGGTTGGACGGCATGGCAGTCACAAGCATATCCGGTTACCGATGTTCTACCAACTCCTCAACAAGGACACTTTGTGCCGCAGTTGCGCTCTAACTGGGTGGTGAATATTGATGCCGTGAAAGCGCTTAAAGACTTACCAGAAGTTGCCTTAGTTGATTCACGGGAAAGCGATCGCTATCTTGGTAAACAAGAGCCAATTGACCCAATCGCTGGTCATATTCCTGGAGCAATCAATTATCCTTGGCAAGAAGTCACTAACCCTCAAGGATTTGTACTCCCAAACCTTGAGCAACAACAACGATGGGCAGATATTGAGTCGAAGACAGAAGTCATCGTCTACTGCGGTTCTGGTGTCACCGCTTGCGTCAATCTCTTCTCCTTGGAACTAGCAGGGATTCACGCGGGTAAGCTTTATGCTGGCAGTTGGAGTGACTGGTGTTCTTATTTGCAATAAAGCCCTCTGACTAATCGGCTTCTATAGAGAGTTAACGCAGAACGACAAATTTAAATGTAGAGTTGATAAAGTACAACCGCAGGAGACTTTCTGCGGTTTTACTCAAATTTACATAGGCTTAAGTGAAGTGTGCAAATGCCTCACTCCTGATTCCTGGACAAACGCTTCGCCGTGCGAGAGAGCTGGACTTCTTCCCGCAAGAGCTGGCACTTCACACACATAAGGATGCTGTAGCATTTCTATTAGCTGAGTGTGATTTCAGGAAAAAAATTGAGAGAATGAGGAAGCACAAGAACGATAAATGTATTACTAATATAAAGTAACTATCACAAAATCATTACATAAACATTGCTAAAATAAGAAGCTCAATTATTCTCTAGAACTATTAGGTCTTAGTTTATATGCCATGCCAAATGAACCGTCTTTCTATTTTTGTAGACGGGAACAATATGTTCTATGCTCAACAAAAAAATGGCTGGTTCTTTGACCCTAGGAGGGTCTTAGACTACTTTAAAGGTGAGCCAAATACAATGCTGGTGAACGCTTTTTGGTATACCGGATTAAAAGATCCACAAGATCAACGGGGCTTTCGAGATGCGTTAATTAGTCTTGGTTATACAGTCCGGACAAAAATTCTTAAAGAATATTACGATGATAATTCGGGTCGTTATTCTCAAAAAGCTAATTTAGATATAGAAATTGTTGTTGATATGTTTAATACGGTAGAACAGTACGATAAAGTGATTCTTTTTAGTGGTGATGGTGACTTTGAACGTGCAATTGAATTACTTCGGTCAAAAAATACGCATATAACAGTAGTATCAACAGAAGGAATGATTGCAAGAGAACTCAGAAACGCAACTGATCGTTACATAGATTTAAACGATGTACGAAACCATATTGAGAAACTCGATTATTAATTATAATTGAACAAAAAATATCCAGTATCTTTTATAGATTTTAGGAAGACCAGTCTCTAATGTCAGTAAATCGAGCTATGAACCAGCAACCACAACCAGACCGCATCATTATTTTTGACACCACACTCCGAGATGGCGAACAGTGCCCCGGAGCAACCCTAAATGTAGATGAAAAGCTCGCTATTGCTCGACAACTGGCTCGTCTGGGGGTAGATGTTATTGAGGCAGGCTTTGCTTTTGCTAGTCCCGGAGATTTTGAGGCAGTTCAGAAGATTGCCAAGACAGTGGGGACAGAAGATGGTCCTATCGTCTGTAGCTTGGCAAGAGCGATTAAAGCGGATATTGAAGCGGCGGCGGAAGCGCTAAAACCAGCGCGTCACGCTCGGATTCATACGTTTATCTCGACATCCGACATTCACCTAGAGTATCAGCTCAAGAAATGTAGGGCAGAGGTGTTGGCGATCGCAGAAGAAATGGTCGCCTATGCCAAATCCTTTATGGACGATGTGGAATTTTCAACGATGGATGCCACACGTACCGATCCAGAGTACCTCTACCAAGTGCTAGAACGTGCGATCGCGGCTGGGGCAACAACGATTAATATCCCCGATACCGTTGGTTACAGTATGCCCAGTGAGTTTGGGGAACTGATTCGGGGGATTAAAGAAAATGTGCCGAATATTGACCAAGCGGTTATTTCAGTCCACGGTCACAATGACCTGGGTGTCGGGGTAGCCAACTTCCTGGAAGCCGTCAAGAATGGAGCACGGCAGCTAGAATGCACGATTAACGGTATTGGTGAACGCGCAGGAAATGCCTCGTTAGAAGAATTGGTGATGGCACTGCACGTTCGGCGGCAATATTACAATCCGTTCTTAGGGCGTCCAGCAGACTCTGAAGAACCCCTGACCAATATCGATACTCGCCAAATTTACAAAACCTCTCGTTTGGTGTCCAACCTCACTGGGATGCTGGTGCAGCCAAATAAGGCAATTGTTGGCGCAAATGCCTTTGCACACGAATCGGGAATCCACCAGGATGGCATCCTTAAGAACAAGCTCACGTATGAAATTATGGATGCCCAGTCGATTGGCTTAAATGACAATCAGATTGTCTTGGGCAAACACTCCGGGCGCAATGCCTTCCGCACTCGCCTGAAGGAATTGGGATTTGATTTATCAGAAACTGATTTGAATAAGGCATTTCTCCGGTTTAAAGACCTGGCAGATAAGAAAAAAGAAATGTCTGACTGGGATTTGGAAGCAATTGTTAATGATGAAATTCAGCAAGCGCCGGAACTATTCCGTCTGGAGTTGGTTCAGGTGTCTTGTGGCGATCGCGCTCGTCCTACGGCAACCGTAACCCTGAGAACACCAACTGGGGAAGAACTTACGGATGCCGCGATTGGGACAGGTCCCGTTGATGCCGTCTACAAGGCGATGAACCGGGTTGTGAACGTGCCGAACCAACTGATTGAGTTTTCCGTTCAGTCAGTCACGGCAGGCATTGATGCGATCGGGGAAGTGACCATCCGGTTGCGGCATAGCGATCGCGTCTATTCGGGTCATGCGGCGAATACCGACATTATTGTCGCCTCCGCTCAAGCCTATGTAAATGCCCTCAACCGACTCTATGCGTCGTTGCAGAGTGAAAAGAATCCATCTGTTTCACCCGATGAACAGATCACAACAGTTGCCCCTGTAGCAATTCAAGGTTCCAGAGAACAAGCCTAGACACTATGCCTCTTCCCCGAATGTGGGTAGAAGTTCGCCAGAAATTCCTAGTTAATGCTTGTCTTCTAGGGTTTCTGGCGCTGATTACGGTAGCGATCACAGCACTGTATGTATCCAGTGAGCGTAACTTCCATTGGTGGATCGACTGGCATTCCTCAGCGATTAGGGTAACCACCGCTTTTCGAGAATCCCCGTGGGAGGGGTTACAGCTAGTTAAAAACTCTCTTGTCCAAGACCGAAATTGGATTTACACCCTACCGTTGGTGCCATTCCTCTTGACGTTTGGGACTTCGCGCTTGGTTTACGAACTGGCGCTTGCCTTGGTTTATCTCTTGCCATTTGCGATCGCAATGGGAGGGATTTGTTCTAAGCTGGTTCGGGTTCATCAGCAAACGGTTTTTTGGGCAACTGCCCTACTAACCTTACTCATCCCAGTTAGCTGGATACCTACGTTCATGGGTATCCCTGACACGGGTGGTGCTTTCCTGATTGCCCTTGCCTCGCTGGTTTACTTACAGGATGTCAAACTCCGGCGATGGTGGCAAATTCCTCTAGTTGGATTGTTGCTTGGCTTAGCGGTTCTGTTGCGCCGTCATTTTGTCTATGGTTGTATTGCTTTCCTGGGGGCAATTACTGTACAAGCCTTGCTGAGTTTCTCGGTTGAGGTGCGAAAAAAACCACAACTAGCTTGGCGGAATTTAATCGAGTACGGCGTGCGGATTGGTTTAATCAGTGCCCTAGCAGTCAGCACAGTGATGGCTGTAGCTTGGCAATTTACCTATCGGGCAAGGATGATCGACTATGGAACGTTGTACAAGTCGTGGAATCTGCCTTTCGGTGAGATTACTAGCTTATACGCCTCCTATTATGGGTGGGGAACCTGGCTACTCGTTGCGATCGGATTGTCGGCAAGTATTCTTACCCGTGCTGTCGCTTTACCAACTATCAGCTTTCTGGCACTGTCGGGTGTCTTCTCCTTGATTGCATGGCTGGTTGTACTGCGTTATGCGAATGTCTTTTATTCCGTGCATATTACGCCCTTAGTCATCGTCGGATTATTCGCTTTGATTTGGACAACCTGGATTAGCGTCAAGGGCAAACTTCGCACGCTCATTTTGGGCATAGCCGGCTGCTATTTAGTCAGCAATCTCGTGATTAGCTTAGCCCCAGTCGGCAATCTAAGCCACTTCTTGCATCCCTTGTTTGCCCTCAACATGCCACCGCTAGTGCGTACAGACTACGATGAAGTCGTCCGACTGGTGAAGTACCTACGCCAACTAGCTCCCAAAAAAGAGCCTATCTTCGTGGTGGGCAATCAACGCCTTCAGCTTGATTCTAGTTTGGTGAGAGGCGTTGAGATCTTACTCTATGGGCACGAGGGTAGAATTCTGCGCCTTCTACCTGTACCGAAGGTAGACTCTCGCGATACCTATCCATTAGAAAGCTTACTAAAGGCTCAGTATGTGGTTGTCCCCAATTCGTTGCCTAGCTATCCAAGTGGAGGGGTACTGCAAGACACGAATAAATTTCCGGTTGTTGGGGAATGGCTAACGGATAAAGAACTGGATGTCGTTACGGTGGTGTTTGATGCATTTACTCAAAATCAGGAAATTGCCCAAGACTTCAGGCGTTTGCCTGTGCAGTTCACTTTAGAACGGGGTACTGTGGTGAGTATTTACCAGCGAATTCGTCCAACCTCTCTGGACACTGCTGTTCGCACACTTAATACTATTGTGCAGCGTACTGGGGAACGACCAGGAGGACAAGTGGACTGGCTGGTTGTGAACCCATACTCGAACTACTCTGTGGTCAAGAAAAATCTCAATAACACTTATAAACTAGTATCGCGTCCGAGCGATCGCCTTTTGAAAGCGGATTCCAAGGAACTAGGACAATCGCAACGCGATCGCACACAGGGAAAAGAAACATCTTTTCTTTACCTTGGTTCACTGCCAGAAAAGGCTAAAGTAACTGGTGCAATTATTTCCTTAAGCGAACCCTGTGTTAGTTCATCTCTACGATTATCTACGTTGAATAAAGACGGTGAAATTTTCAGCAGCTTAGAAGCAAAATATGTTCCTAATGATTCGCGTAGATTTGCGTTATCAATTAGTGGCAAAAATTCGACCTATCTCTTGTTAGATATCTTGAGCTACGATAGAAATAATTTTAGTAATTTTTGTAAAATGGAAATTAATTCCGTAACGGTATCCAATCAAAAGCAATGACAAATAGCTTTTTCCTAAACTTATAAAAATAAGCTATTTTAGCTGCAATTGAAGATTAAACTCTACACTATTGTTGGTAACGATGTAGGCAGAAAAAATGTTAGATGAAACCCTTAAGCGAGAGCGACAATTTCATGATGCTTGGGCTGCTGCTATTGATGTAGATGGGATAAAAGTAGCCGATTATTTTGAAGCTTGCACGGCTCCAGAGAATAGATTTATTTTACGACAAATGGGAGATATTCGAGGCAAACTGCTTTTAGATTTGGGGTGTGGTGCTGGGGAAAATAGTGTCTATTTTGCTAAACAAGGAGCGAGGTGTGTAGCGACGGATTATTCACCGGGAATGGTAGAAGTAGCGCTTCAGCTAGCTGCTGCTAATGGGGTTGAGATTGAAGGACGTACCGCTAATGCAATGGCGTTGGATTTCCCTGACAACACGTTTGATTTAGTCTATGCCTCAAACTTACTACACCATATTCCTGATCCCAAAATCGCTTTAAAGGAAATGCATCGAGTTCTAAAACCTGGTGGGAAAGCCTGTTTTTGGGACCCGCTCAAGCATAATCCCGTGATTAATGTCTATCGGCGTATGGCAACTGAGGTGCGAACAGAGGATGAGATGCCACTGGATATTAATATAGTAAATTACATTCAATCTCTGTTTTCCGAGACGGCTTACGACACTTTTTGGATAGCAACTCTTTGGATTTTCTTGCGTTTCTATCTCATTGAAAAGGTTGACCCCAATCAGGAGCGCTACTGGAAGAAAATTATTATTGAGCAGGAAAGATTAGCGCCAATGTATCTCCGATTAGAGAAGTTTGATAGTCTTGTGAAAAAGATTCCATTGATGAAGCGCTTTGCCTGGAACATCGCTGTAGTTGCTCAGAAGTAATTTGAAACCTTTCGTTATAAAACTCAGCCTGTAGAAGCGGTTCCTTTGAGAAATTAGGCAGCATATGATGCTTCTTCATAATCCAGGAATTTTTGCTGGACGTAGAAAAAATGTGTTGCCTTATTAGGGAAAAACTTTCTCACGTTTACAGCCAACCTGCGGAATGTGAGGTTAGAATCGGTAGCGTCATTCTCGTTTGTCTCGATAGGGAGATTATATGGCTAAAGACTTAGGAGATCAAAGTCTTCTCAGTAACAAGTTTGGAACAATATCAAACAAAGAGGTTATATTCCTGAGCAAGAAAGGTTTATTTGGTAGTAAAACTGTAGAAGAAATTCCAATCCATCAGATTGCTGCTGTTCGGTTTTATAAGCAAAAATCTTTTGTTGTAGCGATTCTAGGCGCTCTAGGAATATTGACAGCATTTGTAATTGCTACTCTTTTCTCAGGAAGCTTAATTTTAAAAATAATTGGACTTGTAGTTTTAGCGCTAGGAATTTGGATTGCTTATATTGGCATTGGGGGAATTCCCACAGTATTGATAACTACAGGCGAAGGAAAAACAACTCAATCTAATGGTTGGCCTAACGATAGAAATGAAGCTAAAGCATTTGCCCTAGTACTGCGCGAACAACTTAAGTAAAAAGAGTTAGCTATTCTTCAAGAGACTAAATATTTGGTTTATTGGGCGAGTTGAGGTAGAACGCGATCGCCTTGGTAGAGACTGCCTATGATACTGTCTTACAAAATATCTATTCAATTCAACTTTTATAAGTATTTGGTTAGAAATTTTCATATCAGTTTCTGGTAGGAACGTTACGATATTCTGTTAATTTATCAGTGTATTTCCGGATTTAAAACTACTTAAAAGGATTTATCCTTGAGCTTGAATCTTATACTAGACGAAACTATGATTATAGATGCTGTTTGGGTAGCCGAAAAGGTTGTGGAAGGGATTATCTCTTGGCATATAAAAGACCATAATCCACCTCGTCTCTCCGGAAATATGCTTTCTCTATTTCAGAAATTTAAGACTTCCTATGACTCTAAAGATATAACCAAACTGAGCAGTGTAATTTCAGACTCCTACTCAGGTTCTTTGTATAGAGCCAAAAACAAGCTTTCTTTTATTCAGTTACTTAAGCAAACATTACACGCGCTTCCAACGTTTGCATATCCTAGCCTAATTATTAATATCTACCAAATTACTGAAGATAGTGACAAAGCATTTGCTGCCATTATGGACTTTAAAAGTAATGTCAAGATTGCTTTCGTACCTATTGCCTCTATTGATTCAGGTCAAGTTTATGTTGAGGTTCGTCCTGAAGGTGAATATCGTATGTCGAGAATTAGGCGCATCGACACTATAAAAGACTAGAAATTTCCTCAATAAACTCCATATGCTTAATTGCTCAGTAGTAGGATGCGTCACGACACATCCTACTACTAGAGGTGGCTGTGATTATTGTGAGCACTAATAATTGATTGTCCACTGAATAACTGAGTGATTGCTACTTTTACCGCGTTTAAATTGAGTTATCTAATTAGTGATCAAAACAGGTGTTAGGAGAAAAGCCCTAGCTTGATTTTGGAATGACCCATAGCCGACAATCTGCCCTCTGTTATTAATATCCTTGGCATACCATAATACCCAGCCAGAGTTGTTAGGCAGTAGGTTATTGAGGTCGAACATCTTACCGTTGTTCCACAAAAAGGCATGACTATCTCCACTGCTAGTTTCAGAAGAGCCAACCACCTTCCCCACTTTATTCATGCCATAGGCATGACTTTCGTTGCCGCCAAGGGTACCCAAATCAGTCATCGTGCCATTGTTCCACAAAAAGGCGTGAAAATAACCATTACTGGTTTCCGAAAAGCCAATGACCCTTCCTGCTTGGTTGATACCAGAGGCGCTGCTTCTGCTACCGCCAAGATTACCTAGATTAATCATCGTGCCGTTATCCCACAGAAAGGCGCGTGACGAAACATCATCGCTAAATGAAGTGCCAACTACCTGTCCCGCATAGTTGATGTCTTCAGCGCTACTGTTGCTGTCGCTGCCAAGGGTACCCAGAACTGTTGTTGTGCCATTGTTCCACATAAAAGCCTGCCCTGAGCTGCCGACTACTTGCCCCTTGTTGTTGATGCCAGAGGCAAAGCTGTATTGGCTGTCGAGGTTATCAAAGGCAATCATTGTGCCGCTATCCCATAGAAAGGCGTGCCTAGCACCGCCATATGGATCATCAATGGTATCTGACTGACCAACCACCTGCCCCTTGTTGTTGATGCTAGAGGCGCTGCTAGATATCCCACCGAGAGTACCTAAGTCAGTCATCGTACCGTTGTTCCACAAAAAGGCGTGCCGCACAAAATTGGGCTGATTGTTAGTTGCATCACCAACTACTTGACCTGCATCGTTGAGACCCTTAGCTTCGCTGAAGTTACCACCAAGGGTACCTAGGTCAGTAATGGAATAATAGAAACTGACGGATGCATTAGTTGCAGTAAAGATGGAGATTGCCAAAGCAATAGCTAATGCCCCAACCAAACCTTTTAAAAAATTTCTAGCTAAACGGCTATGCATAAAATATACTCCTTTGAATTATGATTTTGCGGCTATAAATAACTCTCATATAGAAGTCTAAAATTTATGCCTAAAGTTATATAACTTTATATCAATATTTTTGAGCTAGTCATAAACTTGGACTTGCTAATTCTGTAGCTCAACTAACCAGCAGAAGCATCAATTTCAGTAGGCGACCACAGCTACTAGCAATTTACTACTAGAGATTACTGCGTAAGTCCTGAGGTGTTCTCGTAGTTTCTAGTCTACAGGTAGTAAAGTCAGCGATCGCTTTTTACTCCATTCACTTTTTAGTTTATGTATGAAGCTGCTGAATAATGTTGTTTTGCCCAGTGTAAGAGTTTCTACCATGAACCTTGATCGTTCAAAATCCGTATATTTTCGGAAGTATAACTATTGATCTTTCTGTAATATTCCTGGATACAGAAAAATCAAGCGGAGGGCAAAGCAGTTGGATATCAATACTAGAGTCAAGTTCTATCAGTTATCACCCAAATACTTCGCCCCTACAGATAACACGTCTGAAACAACATCCTGGAACGACGTTCGTGCAGCCTTCCAAAAAACCTGGGGATATGATAATTTTCGACCACCGCAAGGTGAGATTATTCAGTGTCTGCTAGAAAAGCGAGATGCGCTGATTGTGATGCCTACGGGTGGTGGAAAGTCGATTTGTTTTCAACTCCCAGCGCTATTACAGACAGGATTAACGTTGGTAGTCTCACCTCTAGTAGCGCTGATGGAAAATCAGGTGCAGGAACTGCGTCAGCTAAAGTTACCTGCTGCTTTGTTGCATAGTGAATTGCCAGCCTGGGAACGCAAGAAGACGCTGCAAGCTTTGGAACGGCAACAACTACGATTACTGTATCTCTCGCCAGAAACTTTATTAAGTCCCAAAGTGTGGGAAAGATTGTGTCAGCCGCAGCTAAAAATTAATGGATTGATATTAGATGAAGCGCATTGCTTAGTTCAGTGGGGTGATACCTTTCGACCCGCTTATCGACGTTTGGGTACAATACGACCAACTTTACTGAAGCATAAGCCAAAAGGGACAAAAATCAGCATTGCCGCTTTCACAGCCACAGCCGATCCCCGCGCCCAAGAAATCATCCGAAACGTCTTGCAACTGCAACAGCCAGAGGTCTTTTTACTCAGTCCCTATCGACAAAATCTCAACCTTAAAGTTCAAACTGTCTGGACTCCTAGAGGACGCCGCCAGCAGCTATTGCAGTTTATCCAAGCAAGACCCAAACAAGTAGGATTAGTTTACGTGCGATCGCGTCGAGATAGTGAAGAATTAGCGGCTTGGTTAGCACAAGTAGGTTACGCAACAGCCGCTTACCATGCGGGGTTAAGTGCAGAGGAACGTCGAGAGATTGAAGCGAGTTGGCTGAGTGGGAAAAGTCAGTTTGTTGTCTGTACGTCTGCCTTCGGCATGGGTATCAACAAGCCAAATGTGCGTTGGATTTTGCATTTTCAGTCCCCACAACTTTTATCAGAGTACATTCAGGAAGTTGGCAGAGGGGGACGGGATGGTAAGCCATCTGATGCTTTGACATTAATGTGTGAGCCAACGGGGTTGTTGTATCCAGATGATAAGCAGCAACGAGAGTTTTTTGAGAAGAAGTTGCGATCGCACTATCAAAATGCCCAGCAGTTGGTGAAGAAATTGCCACCTCAAGGGGAAGTCGCAACAGTAGCAAGACAGTATCGCGAGGGTGCAGTTGCTCTGGCTCTCCTGCACAGTGCTGGTCAGCTAAAATGGCAAGACCCATTTCATTACTATAAGCATCCATCTGAAAAATCTCAAACGCTTGCCCAGTTGAGTGCTACCCAACAGCAAGTACTCAAGCAGATGACTCAATATCTGAATACTCGCGAGTGTCGTTGGCAATTTTTGTTAAAAGCTTTTGGCTTCACTCAGGAAGCAATTGGATTTAAGTGCGGAAACTGTGACAACTGCTTGAGGCGATAATTGTTACTCATGATTGACTAAAACTGGAGAGGAGCCAACGAGTAATTGCTCCATCATCCTCTGTTTGCGATCGCGTCAGTGCTGTTTCCACTAATGAAATTGCTAAGCCTGGTAAAACGTGGGACTGTTGAATTGCATAGCTTTTCCCTTGAGTAATGGTAAAGGCAGTGATTTGAAGAGCATTGCATCCACTACCCAATATTCCTGAACACCTAAGTTTTGGTAGAGAATTCGCTTCCGTTCTAAATCATCACTAAGAGAAGATGCACCAATCTCGATCACCAAAGTTGGTGGGACTAACTGATTGAGATCGACAGGGGAATTACTCCGGGGTGGAAATTGCAAGGAAGAACCGATATAGAAAGCAATGTCGGGTTGACACTCCCGGATACCTGTTTTTTTGAAACTACAGTTCGTAAACTCAATAATTCTGATGTTTTTGAGGGCGGCGAATAGAACAATTGCTGTGGAGACAATCGAGTTATCCCGACTGTGCGCTGTTCCCAGTGCTGCCATTTCAATCCTCATTTCGCCTTGTTCGTAGTAGAATCTACCACTGACAAGGGTTGGGTCATCAGCAAATGTCAAAAATTCTTCCCAAGTAGCTTTGATCCAAGTATCAGTAGCGATGGTTTGCAAGATGGGGACGGGGTTAACCATATAGCATTACCCTTTGGCACTCGATTACTGCTTACATTATGGGGGTTGGCGGCGGGGACGAAAGAGCCTTATACCATTAAGCACATCGCTCTTCTCGACGCTGAAAACTCCTCCCTTGCACTCACAAATAAGTCGGCGGGTGGGGTTCCTCCCACACCTAGAAGAGAGGTAGCTTCCCGCCGACTTGGTTATTTGTTGTTGGTTGTTGATAAAAAATACAAACAACTAATAACAAACAACAAACAACCCGAAATCCCATGTCCTTACCTTTTTTTATCCCGATCTTGGCGACGGCGATCGCGCCACTCTGCCGCCGTCAAATAAAGGACACCTCCGCTGACTACAACTAAGAGTCCTGCCGCAGCTACAAACAAAACAGTAACAAAAGAACTTTCCACGATGCCTCTAGAAACCGTTACGTGCCCAAACGACCATTGCAATTGACCAAGTGAACAACACTAGTACCGAAACCCAACCCAACGACAGAATATCCATAGCGATATATAAAGTACGGAATGACTACAAGCCTTATGATAATTCAATCTGAGCGGTCTTTAGCTTAAGGTGAGGATTGTGAACGAGTCTGCTGAGCGAATTGAATCTTTAAAAGCTGGCACTGTGTCAGCGTTGTCCCTGGCGCTGGTTGAGAGCGTCATCGCAGTAGGCAATAGTCTAGTGCTGGCAGAGTTTGAGAGATTTACTGCCTTACACATGACAACCGCTGTAGATTGGCTAGGAAGAATAGCGATCGCGTTTATTAGTGGTTTCCTCTTTGGCATCACCTACCGCTATGTGATTCGAGATGATGAAAACTCACACCTCAAAGATGGAGCTGTGCTAGCATTCGGCTTAGTACGAGGGCTTGCCCCCGTAGAAGTGGAACAGAATTTGCTTGACACTTTTTGGTTATTGGGTGTGTTGAGTCTTGAGAGTATTGTATGCTTCCTTGTCGCCCGCTTTACCCTGGATTGGGCATTCCACCGCCATTGGATTAAACCCCTCAAGTCAAGCTAAGTTCTTCAAACGAGGTTTGACCATACATCATCTGCCGATCAACCGCAGAGAGAATTTTATTATTTGCCGCATCAGAAACGAGACACTGACAAACTAACTGGGCAACATCAGCGCGGTGAATTGTTCCAGCAACTTTGTAGTCTTCTGTAACTACACCATTTCCTGTGGCTGGTTCTGACTTTAAGCCACCTGGTCGAATTACGGTATAAGTGAGTCCACTCTCAATCAAGTGCTTCTCTGCCTTTTCCTTCTCGATCAAGACAGGCTTTAGTGTTTCCAGGGCTTGCGGTGGTATAGCAACGACACTTTCTCCACTACCAATCGAAGAAACAAGGATAAACTTTTGCACTCCTGCCTTCACAGCCGCATCAATGAGATTCTTATTACCCAGATAGTCAGCGCGATCGCCTTCTTTCGGTAAACCACCGATTGTGCTAATAACTGCATGGATCGGTTCTCCTAACATCACCTGTTCGACTGCTGCCACATCCAAAGCATCTCCCATCACCACCGTAATTCCCATCGCTTCTAATTCCGCACGAGACGCTTCTGAACGCAGCAGGGCTTTTACCTTCTGGTTTTGTTCTACCAAGCATTTAGCGATTTCTCGACCAACGCCCCGACTTGCCCCAGCGAGAAAAATATAGGATGTATCTGTCATATAGCCGTTCCTGGAATTCTTACTTTTATCTCTTTATCAGCATAGGGAATTGCGTGCAATAACTTCTCCCTATCTCAAATCCCGCTTCTTCCAGGCAGGAACTTCCAGGTAACTTTTCAACAAGGCTTTTTAGACAGTACCGACTAAGTTTTTAACTTTTCTACCAGTAAGGAAATAAGTCACCATTTCTCCCTTACCCTTAACCTGGATGACACCACGCTCCTCAAATACATAATCATTTCGTAAGTACTCGTAGGTTGATTCTGTGACTTGAATACACCCGGCAACACCATGGGATTCCATCCGGCTAGCTGTATTCACGGCATCACCCCACAAGTCGTAGATGAATTTTTTAGTACCTATAACTCCGGCAACTACAGGACCAGAGTTAATTCCAATGCGGATATTGAGTGTAGTGCCATGCCGATCATTAAACTGGGAAACTGCCCGTTGCATATCGATCGCCATTTGGGCGATCGCTTTTGCATGGTCACTGCGGGCTATAGGAATACCACCCACCACCATATAAGCGTCCCCAATCGTCTTAATTTTCTCCAATTGGTGTTGCTCACTAAGCTGGTCAAATCCCGTGAAAATCTCGTTGAGCAACCTAACGAGTTCTCTTGGTGATATCTTTTCCGACAACTGGGTAAAGTTAACGATATCCGCAAAAAGAATCGTCACCTCAGTAAAGCCCTCGGCAATATGCCGTTGTCCCTCTTTTAGCTGATTAGCAATAGGTTTGGGCAAAATATTGAGCAATAAACTCTCAGACTTTTCCTGTTCTTTGACAAGTTCTTCATTTGCCTCTTGGAGTTGGGCAGTGCGTTCAATCACACGTCGCTCCAACTCTTTAGATGTTTGCCGCAATCTACCGATAACTAGGGTGATTCCTACAACACCCAACATAGAGAGCATCGCTAACATAGCGAAGGTTCCCCGGAGACCCTCTTTTGTTTTGTCCATGAAGCTGTCGAGGGGAGTAGTAATCTCTAGAATTCCTCGCACGTCCCCGACTTTCCAATCCTTTTTGGGGCTATCAGAAAGAGTATTATGACAATTGACACAACTGGGTGTGAGGATATCTGCCTGTGCATATCGCAATGCTGTACGACCCTGAAATTTCTCAATCCGAAAAAATGGCTCCTTGGGATTTTGCCTTAAGGTTTGGAGTGCTTCTCGCTCAAACGTGTCTCTAGGTCCACCGTCATTGCGCCGCTTGGGAAAGGGATACTCACTATACAGCCGAACTGACATGCCAGGGTTTTGTTCACTAAGCCGATTACCGAGTTCTATTAAGTAGGTCGCTGGTACGGGAATCGCTTTGTCTTGGGTCGTGTAGTTGTGGGTGATGATAATCCCGTGACCTTCTCCGATCCGATCAACGGCATCGGAACTGTAGAGTGTACGTGCCTCATTGAGCGCTTGGGCATATAGGGTAGCGTTCTGAAGTGCCTGGGTCTCAATCAGCTTTGATGAGAGATGAGACATATTCCACAAAGCTGCTGACACTCCAGAGCATAGTAACAGCGTCAGAACGATGACTGTCCGCTTGTAGAGCAGACTGGTAAACATTGTCAAGGCTTGAGAGACCAACTGGCGCATGACATCCCCACAAAGACAGAGCCTTATAGTTTCATACTTCAACGGCTCAACAGAATGTCCGTAAAACTACGGATAATTGTAATAAGTAGATCAGATTTCTAGCCGTGCAACCCTGTGATTTTGAGCCAATCAACTTCCCTAGATTATCAATCGTAGTTGTTATCCCTTGCGATCGCATTCACCTGATTAGGTGACCTCACAGCATGAAAGAGGAAGTAAAAAACGCCAGTTGATCTAAAAAGACAAGGAAAACCGCTCCCACCCAGTTCCTTGATAGTCAAACTCAAACAGTTCCGGGTGCAGAATCTCTGCCAAGATTTCCAAAGAATCGACTAGTCGTGGTCCCGGTCGATTGAAGTAGGAATTACCATCGGTAAGATAAACCTTACTGTTTTTGACAGCTTGCAAGTTTTGCCACTGTGGATGCTGTGCCATCTGTTGGGTTTCCTGGCGAGTCCGATTTAAATCAAAACCACAGGGCATAACAATTATTACCTCTGGGTCAGCTTCTACGAGAGTCTCCCATTGTAGGTAAGGGGAATGTTTGCCCTCAACACCAAATACAGGCTGACCACCTGCCAGTTTTATGAGTTCTGGAATCCAGTTACCAGTTGCCATGAGAGGGTCAGTCCACTCAATGCCAGCAACCTTGGGACGGGAATTCTCAGGCAGTCCTTGAGTCTTTTGTCTACAAGCTTTAATGCGAGATTCTAAGCCTGTTAAGACAGCCTGCGATTCCACTCCTAACGCAGCAGCCACTCGTTCAATGTCTGCCCAAACATCGCCTAGCACGTTAGGTTGCAAGGAAATCACCTTGGGTTGACTTTTTGTGAATTGAGCAACAGCTTTCTCAACGTCAGCGAAGTTGACAGCACAAACATCACACTGGTCTTGGGTAACAATGTGGGTTGGTTGTAGCTGTTCTAGGACATCCGTTTTGATGTTGTAGATGCTTAGGGCTTTTCGGGCCAATTCAACGACATCCGCATCAATTTGGGCACTGGGTTTTTCTGAATCTAGTCGTGCTTCTGTGCAAATGGGTCGATTTTGAATGTCTGCCGGGTAATCACATTCATGCGATCGCCCAACAATCGCATCAACTAACCCTAACGCTGCCACAATTTCTGTCGCACTGGGCAGCAAAGAAACAATTCTCAAGTCTGAAGTAGTCATTAGGCAGTGAACAAATCAGCTAGGTACAATTTTCCGAAGATTTGATTAGTTAGTCATCACTCCTTGGTCACTAGTCAAAGACTTGCCATGCGCTTTGCACACAAAAACAAGGATACACATAGCCTGCGTCACATCGTTTACTAAGTAGTATTATTGAAAATGGTATTAAGTCTTTGAAGTGCCCACCTTCAAGGTGTAAGATTATAGTTTTGGGTAAAGACCTAGTTAGGACAAGAAAGAGGAAGTTATATGTCGCGATATCGAGGCCCGCGTCTGCGGGTTGTGCGCCGTCTGGGCGATTTGCCAGGGTTGACTCGTAAGACACCCCGTCGAGCATACCCACCGGGTCAGCATGGACAGGCTCGCAAGAAGCGGTCAGAATATGCGATTCGACTGGAAGAAAAGCAGAAACTCCGCTTCAACTATGGAATTACGGAAAAGCAGTTGCTCCGTTATGTCCGTAAAGCACGTCGCGCGACGGGTTCAACGGGTCAATCCTTGCTGCAAATGTTAGAAATGCGGTTGGATAACACAGTGTTCCGCTTAGGAATGGCTGGCACAATCCCAGCGGCACGTCAGTTAGTGAACCACGGTCATGTGATGGTTAATGGTCGGGTGGTCAATATTGCTAGTTACCAGTGTCGTCCCGGTGACGTGATTAGTGTAAATCAACGCGATCGCTCTAAGCGTCTGGTAGAACAAAACTTGCAATTCCCAGGATTGGCAAACCTTCCTAGCCATTTAGAGTTTGACAAGGGCAACCTGACTGGCAAGGTCAATGGTGTTGTCGAACGTGAGTGGGTGGCGCTACAAATTAACGAATTACTCGTGGTTGAGTTCTATTCACGGAAAGCCTAGGCTAGTTGTTAGTTGTTAGTTGTTAGTTGTTAGTTGTTAGTAGGGAAATATGCCCGAAAGGCTTTCTGAGACAAGGTTTTAGCAACGAGCTATTATCTATCTAACAACTAAAAACTAAACACTAACAACAACTTGGCTATCCACCAATTTGAGACATAGTACGGGTATAGGTGCCAGTAGTCCCAGAGTCTCGTTGTTTGAAGTTAATCTCTGGTTTAATCATCAGCAATTGACTGACTTGCTCTCTTAAGTGAGCGGTTTGAACCCCTTGACGCAGGGCGGTTTTTAAGTCAATTTGTCCAGTTTCATTGAGCAAACAAGGGCGTAACCAGCCGTCGGCAGATAAGCGCATTCGGTTGCAGCGATCGCAAAAACATTCCGACATCTGACTAATAAATCCTAGAGTTCCCAAAGCACCGGGAATTTGGAATACGTCAGCCGGGCCATTACCCCGGACGCGGGATTCTATTAAGCCAAAAACATCCCGAATGCGCTGCCGCAACTCTTCGGAGGGCACCCAAGCCCGCTCACCAAAGAGTTGCGAATTACCAATTGGCATAAACTCGATAAACCGGACGTGCCAGTGGCGGTTAAGGGTTAAAGCAGCTAAATCTAGTACTTCCTGGTCATTTACCCCTGGAATCACGACGACATTTAGCTTCAAAGGGTCGAACCCAACGTGATACGCGGCTTGAATGCCTTCCCAAGTCTGCTGCCAGCGCGAACGTCCGCGATTGCCGATAATTTTGTCAAATGTTTCCGCAACAAGAGAATCAAGGCTAATGTTGATGCGTCGCAAACCCGCGTCGTAGAGGTCTTGTGCCATATCAGCAAGTAAGAACGCATTCGTCGTCATCGCGAGGTCTTGAGTTTCGGGAAGAAAAGCGATCGCTCTTACTAAATCCACAACACCTGGACGCAATAAGGGTTCACCACCCGTAAGACGAAACTTCCTAAAGCCTACAGGAATAAAGACTTCCTGGAGCAACGTTAGTAGCTCTTCATTACTCAGCAATTCCTGCCGCAGAATATAGTCAAGCTCTACTCCTTCAGGCATACAGTACTGACAGCGAAAGTTGCAGCGGTCAATTAGGCTAATGCGGAGATAATCTACGGTGTTCATGCTGCCTTTGGTTATGGGGTAAGAGTGTCAAGGGAACAAAGCCTTGATACTTACTCTCCTTAATTCCTACTCCTTATTCTGAACGATTTACCTAGTTTTGCTGTTTGAATAGGCACAGGTTGAGGTTTGATAGCGAGGCTAGCATCGTTCTTACCCAAGAGCGATAGCGATGTCTTAAATCCTTGCTTCGTTTCACGCCAAAGCTTTGTCAGGGATTGACTACGTTGCTCTTGTACAAACACCAAAGGTAATAAGGCAACAAGTCTTAAAACCGCTGAAAGCGCAAATAATCCAGGTAAGCCACCTGTACTCGTTGACTGAGCGAGAAACCCTCCTGCTGCCGTTCCCATCGCTCCCGTAACACCAGTAATCGCTGCTGCGATCGCGAAATAAGCGGCTTGACTTCGTGCAGGTGCAACACTCATCTGCATATTACCGTTGCACAAGTCAACTGCTGCCCATGTCCCACCGCTAAACAGATGCACCAAAGGCAGCCATAGCCAAAGGGACGCTGAGTTCGCTCCTGTTCCTAACCAGAACAAAGGCGTGACGGCGGCAAGAATTCCAATCAAGATTAGAATCGGGCGATTACCAATCCGGTCTGCTAACTTACCCCACACCACCAACATCAGCAGATTTGCTCCTGCCGTTAAGCTGCCATAAAGCGTGACCAAACTGACATCTAGATGCAGATTGTCCAGCATATAGAGGTTAAAAAACGGGGCACTGAGGTTTACGGCAAACATCCATAGGCTGAGGTACAGGAGGAAGGTCAAAAAGTTACCGTCCTTAAACCACTTAGATGCTGGTTCAGTTGACTTACGTTCAGTCAAGCTTTTGAGTTGTGGCAGTGGTGCTTGCGGATTCACATCGACGATGAAGAACTGAAAGGCTAAACTAATCAACCCTGCCAAAACAGCCAAAAATAAAACAATGCTGTAGCCTTGGAGTGTTCCACCTCTCCAAACTGAGATTCCTAGTCCCATCACTGGAACACAAACGAGACTCATCAAAGTAGCAGCACTATTACGAATACCAAAATATCGTCCGCGCAACTGCCGGGGAACCAATGATGCCATCCAGCTAAACCAAGAAGCACTGCCTAAGGCACTGAGGATACTCGTTACCAAGACAATGAGGAGTGTCGCAAGGACAAGGTGGTGGTGTTCAGTTTGGGAGTCACCGACTTGTGCTACGAAAAGCAATAGAACCAGCCAAAGTAGCCGTGACACTCCAAAAACACATAAACCGTACCAATGGCGACTGGTGGTGCGATCTGCCAGGTAGGCGCCTAGTGGTTGAAGTAAGTTTACTAACATGGGAATTGACGATAGTAAGCCAATTTCCACGCTTGTCGCACCGAGTTCTAACAAAAAGTTAGTCAGTAAAATACCTGTGGTAGCGCTGCTAAAGATAGTGGCAAAGACACTATCTACGGTAGATGCCCGGAGACTGGTGCGAATCGCTTCCTTAGAAATTGATAGAGGCGGGTTGGGAACAACAACCGCCTCTGTTAATGCTGGATTTTCTAAAACTTCTACAACCGGGATAGGTATTGCTTCTTCGAGGATACAATCGACGGCTTTTCTAACCATGCTGAATGACTTTTGTAGCTAGGAGCTGTGGGGGGTGTTGGAACAGTACCCTTGAACAATAGGCAATGAGTGACTAGTCAAGCATCGTTCAACGGAAAGATATACTTCTCAACACTTTGCAACACCTGGGAAATACTTGGCAATAGTGTCGTAAAGATTGTTTGTTGCATTCCTTACACTAGCGATCGCAGACCTCACAAAATCGCTGAGTGTAGCGTGGCGGAAATAGCTATCCAGTTGAAAAAGGTTAAAAAGCTTACTGTACAAACAATATTCATAAAAGCCTTCTGCCTTCTGCCCTTTGCCCTCTGCCTTTTGCTATACCTCTTCGATTGATTCTCGTACCTCTCGATCCTCTAAAACAAACTGCACATTACTTAAGGGTTAATCAACGAGTGTCAGTAAACTCGATTCCTTACTATTAACCCCAACAATGCTTTTTATATTCTGCATAAACTGTAGTTGATTATCTAATCTCTATAAAATGGCTTAGGAGTTCACAGATTAGTAAGATTCAACACAGACATTATTAGTAAATAGCTTGATAACGCGAGAGTTCAGTTGACTATCAACTTGTGATTCAGTCAAGGTTTTGTGTTATCGCAACATATTTTAGAATTGTGTTTTTTCGATAAAGATTCTGTAAAACACCTAGCTTTACCTAATAACGAGAGAATATTCTGGTATCTAGGATACTTCTTGCTAATAAATCGATTACTTCAATAACCAAGTTACTCTTGACCTGCTCCAAGCCTTTCTTTGAGGAGCGAACCTTTATGTCTATTGTCAAATGAATTTAGCAGAACGCTATCTCCTTTCAACTGCATCTCAATGATGAATCAACTTACTTTTCCACCTGATGCCCCTAAGGTTATTGAGTGTAATGCTTCTGATACCTTTCAAGCATGGCTGAGTCAGGTAAATGGTTCACTCGCCATCACGACTTATCAGGCAGGTAAACTGGCTTTAGTCGGTTGGAATGGTCAGCAAGTGACTGTTCTCCTACGGCAATTTCCCAAACCGATGGGTTTAGCTGTGCAGGGACAGCGGCTAGCCTTAGCGACACATCATGAAGTTTTGCTATTTGCTAATGCCCCGTTGCTGGCTGATGAATACCTGGAAAATCAGCCAGGGCGCTATGACACTCTTTACTTACCCCGTGCCACCTACTTTACAGGCGACCTGAACATTCACGACTTGGCTTTTGGTAGGGATAGTTTGTGGCTCGTCAATACACGCTTTTCCTGTCTAGCCTCTCTGAGTAAAGATTACAGCTTCATTCCTCGCTGGCAACCCCGCTTCATCTCTCAACTAGTACCGGAAGACCGCTGCCATTTAAATGGCTTAGCAATGATAGACGGACAACCTAAGTTTGTTACGGCATTAGGGGAAAGTGATGAGGTTGGTGGATGGCGAAACAACAAAGCAACAGGCGGGATTCTCATTGATGTAGATAGTGGAGAGATTGTATTACGAGGTTTGTCAATGCCTCATTCTCCCTGTTGGCACGATCGCTTTTTGTGGATACTCAACTCTGGTGAAGGCGAATTGTGGCGTGTTAATCCTCACTCAGGGCAACACGATGTAGTCTGCGCTTTACCAGGTTTTTTGCGGGGGTTGTGCTGTATTGGGAACTATGCGTTAGTTGGACTCAGCCAAATTCGGGAGCAGCATATTTTCGGTGGTTTACCTGTACAACAACGGTTTGAGCGCCTGCTGTGTGGTGTAGCTGTCGTAGACCTCCGCAGTGGGCAACTGGTAGGAATGCTGGAGTTTACAGCAGGTTGTCAAGAGCTTTATGATGTCGAGTTTTTACCCAGTGTCCTGCGTCCAACCATTCTTAATAACGAAAGACCAGAAATGCGACAAGCCTTTACTGCGCCAGAGTTTTCTTACTGGCTACGCCCAAGTTCGCAAATGACAGGTTAATCAAGAAATCTTTAGAAATCCGACCTTTTTTAAGTTTCGTTTTTCATTTACCTTTACCTCTTAACTCCTATGTCAATTGTTCCTATTGGTTCAGAATTCCGCGTTAACACTCACACTAGCAGTGAGCAACGCACATTCACCGAAACACCGCAGTCCGTAGCAATGGATGCTGATGGGGACTTTGTCGTTACCTGGAGTAGCAATGGTCAGGATGGTTCCGGTTGGGGAGTCTACGCCCAGCGCTATAACGCGGCAGGACAGGCTCTAGGTAACGAATTCCGAGTTAATACTATTACTAGCAATTCTCAACAGTTTTCGACGGTAGCGATGGATGCCGATGGAGACTTTGTTGTTACCTGGAGTAGCAATGGTCAGGATGGCTCCGGTTGGGGAGTCTACGCCCAGCGCTATAACGCTGTGGGAGAGGCAATTGGTGACCAATTCCGAGTCAACAGCTATACCAGTGGTACTCAACAGTTTTCGACGGTAGCGATGGATGACGATGGGGACTTTGTCGTTACCTGGAGTAGTAATAGTCAGGATGGCTCTGGTTGGGGCGTATATGCCCAGCGCTATAACGCGGCAGGACAGGCTCTAGGTAACGAATTCCAAGTCAACAGCTATACCAGTGGTTCTCAAATCTACTCTAAGGTGGCGATGGATGCAGACGGAGACTTTGTCGTTATCTGGAATAGTGCTGGACAGGATGGCTCTAGCTATGGAGTCTATGCTCAACGCTACAGTGCGGCTGGAGAGGTTTTAGGTGGCGAGTTTAAGGTCAATACCTACACCAGCAGCACTCAACGATTTTCCAGCGTTGCGATGGATGCCGATGGGGATTTTGTGGTGACTTGGACTAGCAGTGGGCAGGATGGTTCCGGTTGGGGAGTCTACGCTCAACGCTACAGTGCAGCCGGAGAGGCTTTAGGTCAGGAGTTCCGAGTCCATACCTTTACCAGTGGTTCTCAACTCTACTCCACAGTGGCGATGGATGCCGATGGAGATTTTGTAATTACCTGGAGTAGTAATGCTCAAGATGGCTCTGGCTATGGTGTATATGCTCAGCGTTACAATGCAGCTGGAGAGGCTTTAGGTGATGAGTTTCAGGTTAATACCTATACCAACAATTCTCAACGGTTCTCCAATGTTGCGATGGACGCTGACGGGGATTTCATTGTTAATTGGACGAGTAATGGTCAGGATGGCTCAAGCTATGGAGTGTACGCTCAACTTTACCGAGAGTTAGAAGCTCCGAGTAGCACTGGCATTAGTAATGTCATTGTGCAGGAAGATGCTCCTAATACGGTGATTGACTTGTTTGCTGCCTTTACCGATGATGACGACACAGATACGAACCTGACCTACACGATCGCCAACAATAGTAATCCCAGTTTATTCGCAGCAACAACCGTTGATGCAGTTACAGGAGAGTTGATACTAGACTATGCAACCAACGCCAACGGTACGGGCAACTTGACTATTCGAGCCACAGACTCGGATGGTTTATTTGTCGAAACAACCTTTGGTGTTACGGTTACTGCCGTCAACGACACTCCCACTGTTGTTAACTCAATTCCAAATCAAAGCGCCGCAGAAGATATCCCTTTCTCTTTTCTACTGCCTGCCAACACCTTCAGTGATGTTGATGCCGGAAGTAGCCTTGCTTACACAGCTACCTTGAGTAACGGGAATGCCTTACCGAGTTGGTTGACTTTTAATGCTGCTACTCGCACTTTTAGTGGTACCCCTCTCAACGGGATGGTCGGTTCCTTAGACATCAGAGTCACAGCAACAGACGAGGTAGGGGCAAATGTTAGCAATACCTTTAATTTAGCGATCGCCAACACCAATTATGCTCCTATTACTAATGATGAAGTCGCAACTCTGACTGAAGGCAACTCAATCACGCTTGATTTGCTAGCAAATGCTACTGATGCCGATGGTGATGTACTCACAGTTGGAAGTTTCATCAATCCTACCTACGGCACCCTAGTACAGAATGAGGAGGGAACATTTACTTACACAGCCCCCCTCAACTTCAGTGGCGCAGACAGCTTCACCTACACGGTAAGTGATGGTCATGGTGGGACGAGCGAAATGGCTACAGTCAGTCTTACAGTTGACCCACTGAACCTTGAGGGAACCGCCGCCTCCGAGACGTTAATCGGTACAAGCAGTGATAACATCATCAATGCTTATGGCGGGAGAGATGTCATTGAGGGTAAAGCAGGCGATGACATGTTAAATGGTGGTAGAGGTAATGACGTATTAACGGGGGGCAGTGGTGCTGACCTCTTAGTCGGTGGTGCTGGTAGTGATACATTTGTCTACACTGATTTTAATGACAAGGGTGATACCATCACTGATTTTGGTGTTGGCAGAGATGTCCTTGACCTAAGAACTCTCTTCGATAACCTTGGCTATGCGGGTGCTAATCCAATTGCGGCTGGCTATATGCAGTTCGTGCAGAGTGGTAGTAATACTCAAGTCCAAATTGACCCAGATGGAGTGGCTGGCTCCCAAAATTTCAGTTCTCTGGTAACTTTAAACAATGTCACTACCACGGCTTTGATGATCGGCAGTAACGTCATTGTCTAATGATTAGACCTATCTTGAAAATAGAGGCTGAAAGCTCATATCGGAAAGAGTGCGATCGCTCTTGCAATTAAGCGACGATATACGCTGCTGCTTCCCGTACAACTGTTAACTGGATGGCTTAGGCTGTCTGCCAAATTTCACCTCAGGCACAGCAACTGGGGCTGCCCAATGGACGGCATTAGTAATGACGTGCAACACTTCGGGTTGATGGTAAGTTGGGTAATCTTGATCGCCAGGACGAAAGTAAAAGACTTTACCCTGACCTCGGTGATAACAACATCCACTGCGAAAGACTTCACCCCCCTCGAACCAGCTAACAAAAACCAGAGTATCAGGGGTAGGAATATCAAAGAACTCACCGTACATCTCTTCAGCAGCGATTTCAAAAGACTCATCCAACCCAGAAGCGATCGCGTGAGAGGGAGCAACAACCCAAAGGCGTTCTTTTTCGCCTGCGTTGCGCCATTTGAGATTACAGGACGTACCCATGAGCCGTTTGAAAATCTTGGAGAAGTGACTGGAGTGCAACGCGATTAGACCCATGCCAGACAAAACCCGCTTGTGAATTTTGTCTACAATGTCGTCTTGCACCCGATCATGGGCGATGTGTCCCCACCAGATTAAGACATCAGTCTGATTTAACACCGCATCAGTCAAGCCATGCTCCGGTTGCTCCAAAGTCGCCGTCTGTACGGTTAGTCCTGAAGAACGCAGATGTTGGGCAATGACTTCATGGATACCATTTGGGTAGATTTTGGCTACTTTCGGGTTAGTTTTTTCGTGTTGGTACTCGTTCCATACCGTGACGCGAGGCGCATGGGTCATTACGTTCTCCACAGGTTTTTACTCTTAATTTTGTCTTGAAAATAGGTGGTAGGCGAGAGGGATTTTCATCGCAATGTTTGTGTACTCCTGTTCATGGGTGTCTAACTAGGATTCCTGGTTTTAGGAGATTACTATTGAACTCGACTAGTCTCAACAGAAGAGGGCAAAGCCATGAGGGACAACTTAATTACACGCCACTATCGTGCTGAAAACTTAGGTGCTGCTATCGGGTTGATTGTGTTAACAATACAAGCGATCGCTATTATGTTCGTGATTGCTGCTCCTGCATTAGCACAGGGAACTACCGCTGATGCAGGATTTAATCCTCAAGAAACACTGCGGAACACCTTAGAGTGGATAGATAGTCTGGGTTCGCTAGGAGCGATCGCTTATATTACCCTCTATATCGTTGCTACCGTAGCATTCTTACCGGGGTCAATTGTCACTTTGGGTGCTGGTGTTGTCTTTGGGATTGTTTGGGGTTCAATCTATGTTTTCATCGGTGCATCACTAGGAGCAACGGCGGCTTTCTTAATTGGACGCTATTTAGCAAGAGATTGGGTTTTTAAGAAAATCGCAGGAAACGAAAAATTTCGAGCGATTGATGAAGCTGTCGGCAAAGAAGGATTTAAAATTGTTCTGTTAACCCGGCTGTCCCCTGTATTTCCCTTTACCCTCCTGAACTATGCCTTTGGCGTTACAGGAGTTTCCCTCAAAGACTACATTCTTGGCTTCGTCGGTATGATTCCAGGCACGATCATGTATGTTTACCTCGGTTCCCTGGCTGGTAATCTTGCCAAAGTTGGTACTGAGGGTCAACCTAGCAATCCCACCGTCGAGTGGACAATTCGGATTATTGGTTTTATTGCAACAGTTGCTGTGACTGTTTATGTAACTCGTATTGCCCGAAAGGCTTTGGAAGAAAAGGTTTCATAAATAGAGGAATACTTAATTTTTAATTCTCCAAGGTGTTACCCATGTCAAGTTCTGCATTCGAGCGAGTTACTGTCTCACCGATGGATGAATATAACCAAACGCTGGTTTCTTATGTCCATCCGCCAGATTGGGTTAATCCTCAACCTGCTGATTGTTACGACCTGGTTGTGATTGGTGCTGGCACGGCTGGATTAGTTGCAGCGGCTGGCACAGCGGGTCTAGAACTGGGTTTAAAAGTCGCCTTGATTGAAAAGCATCTCCTGGGTGGGGATTGCTTGAATGTTGGTTGTGTGCCTTCCAAGTGCATAATTCGGTCTTCTCGCGTTGCTGCCGAAATGCGGGATGCAAGTGCTTTTGGGATTCACCCCCCAGAACACATTGAAATAGACTTTCCAGCAGTGATGCAGCGGATGCGTAAGCTACGGGCGAGGATTAGTCCTCACGATTCTGTTGATCGCTTTCAAAAGATTGGGATTGATATCTTCTTGGGATCTGGTCGGTTTTCGAGTGCCAACACGATTGAAGTTGGCGATAAGATTCTCCGGTTTAAGAAAGCTGTGATTGCCACGGGGGCTAGAGCCGCAGAACTACCCATTGAGGGACTTGAAGAGGCAGGTTATCTCACCAATGAGACAGTCTTTTCCCTAACAGAACGACCGCGACGTTTAGGAGTAATTGGTGGGGGACCAATTGGGTGCGAGTTAGCTCAGGCTTTCCAACGCTTGGGTTGCGAGGTAATACTTTTACATCAAGGCTCTTACCTATTAAATAAAGAGGATACCGATGCGGCAGAAATTGTCCAGAGCGTCTTTATCCGGGAAGGTATCCGCTTAGTGCTTGATTGCAAAATTAAGCGTGTGGTTAAAAGCAGTGAAGGCAAGACGCTTTACTTTAGCTGTAATGGTCAGGACGAGTCGGTTACGGTCGATGAAATTTTGACAGGCGTGGGTCGTGCGCCTAATGTTGAAGGTTTGAATTTAGAAGCTGTTGGGGTGGAGTACGACCAGCGAAAAGGCGTGAAGGTGAATGACTACCTCCAGACGACGAACCCTAAAATTTTTGCAGCAGGCGACATCTGCATGAACTGGAAGTTTACCCATGCGGCTGATGCGGCGGCGCGAATTGTGATCAGAAATGCTCTATTCTCTCCCTTTGGCTTGGGACGCTCTAAACTCAGTAGTCTGATTATGCCTTGGGTGACTTTTACTGACCCGGAGATTGCTCATGTGGGAATGTATGAGAACGAAGCTAAGCAAAGGGGCTTGGATGTAAATACAGTCAAAATTGCTTTGAGTGATGTAGATCGTGCGATCGCAGATGGTGAAGAGGAAGGGTTTGTCAAAATCCTTCACAAAAAGGGTTCCGATCAGATTCTCGGTGCAACCATTGTTGCCCGTCATGCAGGTGAGATGATCAGTGAAGTGACAACCGCCATTGTCGGCAAGCTAGGTCTAGTCACTCTAAGCCGTGTGATTCATCCTTACCCAACCCAGGCTGAAGGCATTAAGGCAGCGGCAGATGCATATTATCGCCGGACGTTTCTCAAGCCGAATATTAAACGACTCTTGGCAGTGGTCACCAAACTGTCGTAGTTTTCAGTCGTTAGTTCAAAAGAGGCTGAAGCGATACAGACTCCGTTTGATGAAACTTAAACTCAATTGTTTACGTCAATGGATAACGGTCTACTCGAAGCGGCGAAACCATAGTGGCTAGTAGATTTCCTCCTTATCCTAAGTCGGGATAATGCTTCGCTTCTTTTATTTCTAAGCCAGAAACTTGTTAATGAAAATTCCGGTTCAATATTGGCTACTTGTACTCGCTTTAGGTGCCACATTCGTTGTTCCCTCTGATGTTACCAATTCCACTCCTGCCCAGGTAACATTGGCTCAAGCTCAAACAGACCCCTTTGCATCCATACTAATGGAGCCAAACTTGCAATTAAATGTTCAACGTCAGGCAGGGAATTGTCCTCAAACGGTTGGGCTTTGGATGTTCATGCTTGGATTTGAAGGGGGTGCTGATCATACAGTGGTCGCTGATACTCAAGCGATCGCTTCTGCACCAGCAAAGTTGGTCGTCTCACAGCCGAAACGGCTGGAATACGAAGCACCCTTACGGAGTGAATATGCGTCTTGTGTTGGTCAGGCAAGTTCTGAAGTGTTTCGTGTCTACAGTCTCCAGTTCCGCAATGGTAAAGTCTCTTTCCGTATGGATATGACTTGGGTGGATGGGTACCACGAAATCCTATACAAAGGTGTGTCGGCTTCTCGTCCCTACATCCATTGGCGGGCGACGGAATAGGCTAATTGAAAACTAGCTTCTGTTTAGTGACCTGTAATTACTTCACAGCCTTGTCATCTACTGGGTGTTGACCATAAAACGGCAGTGCTTCCGACCAATGGGGGCGCTTTCCTTGCTGCCAATCTAGATAGGCAAGTGACAATACACTCGTTACACTTGTCCCCAACTCACTTGGAACATCAATCAGTTGGTAAGGTATCTCCGAGGACTCCAAAACTTGCTTCCAGTTCTCCTGTGTCATCACCGTATCTAATAGCAACGGTGTTAGTCCTACACCTGTTGGGTTGGCTTGATAGATTGCGACAAACAGTTCACCACGATGGGCATTCATCTGGAGAGCGATCGCATTTTGGTCTAAGCTTTCTGTCCTTTCTAACCGCTGCAACCAAGCCACAGCCGCTAGTGTTGAAATAGCAAACAGAGGAATATCCAACTGCTGGGCTAATGTCCGGGCAGTAACAATGCCAATTCGAGTGCTAGTAAAGCTGCCTGGTCCTTTTGCCACTGCAATAAACGCTAAATCTGCCCACCTCTTAGGTGTTAGAAATTCAGCAAGATGTTGATGTAAATGACTAGACAAATCACGCCCTAAATCCCAGGTAGAAGAGCGAGTATCATCAGCAAAGTTACTAACTGCTAGCCCCAATTGGGAGCTAGTTGTATGGAGGGCGAGAGCATATTTGTTGGGATCAAAGTGTTGCATTAGTTAAACTGCCAAATCTTGATTGTTTTATCCTGAGAACCACTGGCAATTATTCGACTATCAGGACTAATAGCAACCGCTGTTACACCAGCTAAATGTCCAGAAAGAGTGTGTAGCAGTTTTCCGCTACTAGGATGCCAGATTTTCAGCGTCTTGTCAGTACTAGCACTGATGAGAGTATTCCCTTGAGTGTTGAGGGCGAGGGAGTTAACAGCTTCTAAATGCCCAGTAAGTGTATTTAGCAATGCGCCGTCACCTAAATTCCAGATTTTAATCGTCTTGTCGGCACTGCCACTAATTAAGATACGACCACTAGGGCTAAACGTTAGGGAATTAACTGTATCTAAATGACCCTCAATCGTTAGCTGAATACCATGACTTATATCCCAAATTTTAATCGTATTATCAACACTGCCACTGGCAAAAATCTGCCCAGTTGGGCTAAAGACAAGCGCTTGAACCGCACCAGAATGTTCACAAAAACTTGCTTGTACTTCTTTAGTCTTCAAGTTCCAAAGCTTGATACTTTTATCAGCACTGCCACTCGCAAGTGTTTTCCCATCTGAACTAATCGCGACCGCATGAATCCAACCCGAATGTTCACGAAGGGTGTCAATTAGTTCTCTAGTTTCGACATCCCAAAGCTTAATCGTATAGTCCCAACTACCACTTGCTAGATGTCGCCCATCTGGACTAAAAGCCACAGCATTAATTAAGCTTAAATGCCCTGAGAAAGTGCAGCAGGGTCGGTGGCTATCTGCTTTCCAAATTTTGATAGTTTTATCAGCACTGCTACTAGCAAAGGTGTGTCCATCCGGGCTAAATGCAATTGAATTGATTGAACTTGCATGACCTGTGAGTGTGCGTACACATGTCCAAATAGGGATGATGGACTTTGGCGTTAGACTTTGTGAGTAACTTGGCTGGATAAATGTTGCGGGTATCGTTGTCGTGTGTCCTTGAGGATTAATGTCTTGAAGGATTTCCGCAGCAGATTGGTAACGCTTTCTAACTACACTGTCGAGCATCTTGTTGAGGATTTGACAAAGTTCTTTACTGACTGGATTCGTTAAATAATCTTGCCAAACCCAGATACCTTCCAAGCTATTAAACAGGTCAAATGGATGAATATCGGTGAGCAAATGAATGCAGGTAACACCTAAGCTATACAAATCGCTACTGATAACGGCTTTGCCCATCAGTTGTTCTTGTGCTGTGTAGGTAGCAGAACCAATTACAGTTCCAGTTCTTGCTAGGGCAGTTTTTGTAGTGAATTTTGCAGCACTAAAGTCAACAAGAACGAGTTGCTCCTCACCATTTTTTATCTCCTCATTAGTAAGCGGAGTGGAGGAGCAACGGATGATATTGTTGGGATTAATATCTCGATGAATCACACCTTGCTCGTGAACAAACTGCAAGACGGGCAATAGCTCATTGAGGATTTGTCGAATCTGAGCTTCGCTAAAAGCGCCCTCGCTTGCAAGTTTCTGAGCTAAGCTTTGACCTGTGATTAAGCTTTGGACAATGGCAGGTGCCGCCCCTATTTCAGTGAGATTATCTGGCTCAAAATAGGCTAGGAGTTGCGGAATTTGAGGATGCTGTCCGAGTTCTTGTAGTCGTGTCGCTTCTTGATGGAATAACTCAGCCGCTTTTTCTGCATTATTGGTGCCTTGATTTTTTGGAGAAAATTGCTTGATGATGCAGTGAGGTTTTGAGGTAGCTTGTTCGTCTACAGCAAGAAAGGTTCGACCAACGCCCCCCTGACTAATCGGTTCTAAAGCGCGATAGCGATCGCCTAAAAGCAACCTCGATCCACAAGTTGAGCAAAACCTCGCATTATTAGGATTTTGAGGCTTCGGACAACGAAGGTTGAGGCAGTAACTCATTCCAGCAGATTCAGATCTAGATGAGTCTATACTAATCCTTCGGTTTGAAAAAAGCGATCGCTTTAGTCGGTGTACGGCTTGGTTAGAATTTGGGCAGAAAGCTTTGTCATGATAACGACTGTCAGCTACGGCGGTTATGATCATTGGCTATAGGGCTGCTGACTGGTTGAACAATCTAGGGATGGAGAATGGAGCGAGAACTTTACGACCGAGGGTTAGAAAAGGCGCTTCAAGGAGACCTAAAAGGAGCGATTCAGGATTTTGATCAAGCGTTGCAGATCAATCCGCAATTTGCTGAAGCCTACTATAAACGTGGTGTTACGCGCTTTGACCTAGGAGATAACCTTGGCGCAATTGAGGACTATACTCAGGCGTTGCAAATCAATAGTGAAAGTATTGAAAATTACTTTGGGCGAAGTTTGGCGCGGTTAGCACAGGGAGATACTCAAGGCGCACTTGAGGATGCGAATCAAGTACTACAGCTAAAACCTAATCATGCTCCTGCTTATAACCTTCAAGGCACGATTTATCGTCGCTTAGGAGATACCCAAAACGCGATCGCTAGTTTTAAAAAAGCTGCTGAACTCTATTTAGAACAGAAAGATACTGTCAATTGCCGCCGTTGCTTGGACAGCATCAGCCAAATTCAGGCTCCCCAAAAACAAGCAATGACGTTAATTCAGACAGAGGATTTCTTCAAGCAAGCCGTGAAGAAAGTTAACCGAGGCAACTACCGTTCCGCCTTGGAAGATTTTAACTGGCTACTTCAAGTTGAGCCACGAGATGCCAAAGCCTATTGCTATCGTGGTGTTGTTCGCTGCAAGCTAGGTGACCATCAGGGAGCAATTCAAGACTTAGGTCGGGCAATGCAACTGAGTCCCCAAGATACCCAAGTTCGTTGCCATCGGGGACAAGTCCGTATTGAACTGGGTGATTATCGAGGTGCGATTGATGACTTTACTCAGTTATTAGATAGTAATCCCAAAAATATTGAAGCCTACACTAATCGGGGTCATGCTTACAGAAAGCTTCGTAGCTATCGACAAGCAATCGAAGATTACTCACGAGCGCTGAGTATTAAACCCGATGATGGTCTACTGTATTGCTATCGGGCAGTTGCTCGCTTCGATTTTGATGACAAACAGGGAGCGGCTGACGATTATCAAAAAGCGGCAAATATCTACTTTGATAAGCAAGATTGGGCGAGTTATCGACAAGTATTGGAAAAGCTGAAAAAGCTCCCCTTATCACAAGCTGGTTCTTCAGCACAAAGACGAACGTCTCAATCAAATTTGAATAATAGCGCCACTAATCCAAACAACCCAACCTGGTCAAGCTCTTATCCAAGTAGTGATGTACAAAACCGACTCCTGCGGTTGGTAGGAGGGTACTGGGATGTCGCAACACGACTAATTGATATAGCCAAGCGAAAAAATCCTGGGATGCCAGAACATTGGTATTGGGAGAAGGTGATTGAGGATATAGAAAGCGATCGCTAAAAGCCTATTGATTAAAGTGAAGGGGATTAGGGATTGGGGATTGCCCGAATCCTGAGGTGAAGTTATAGCAGTAGCCACTGAGGTTAGGAAATCATCGGAAGCCGAGTTCCTTAACCGGAGCCTATTTGACTGGAAGCTGACCGCCCAAAGCTGACTGCTGATTGCTATAACTGGCGTCCCGCAGTTGTTGATCTTGGTACTAATCCCTCTTGAGCTAGAGTTCCCAAACTAGCTGAACTCAGCAGTTTTACCCAATCAGCGGCAATCATTGCATCATTGGGTCTCTCACGGCGTAACTGCACCAAAGTTGCTAAAGCATCATGCCAAATCTCTGCTTGTGCGTACAGCTCAACTTGCTTTTGTGGTGGGGCTTGTGCTAACTGAGTGCTAAGTGAAGAGTTGAGTTCTACCCGTCTAGTCCACCCTTCTACAGTAATATCTTGCGATCGCTCATCTTCGAGGCAAAGCAGTGAGAATGACCACTGATAATCCTGACCCACCTTTAAAGGCGACAACCCTGCATGGGCAGGAAGGCTGAGTGCGACAATACCCGACATTCCACCTGTCCTAAACGTGGTTTTGTAGAGTTCATTCTCGTTGCTATCTTTCAACAAAAACTCTACTGGCAGTGAGGAGTTTTCAGGCGATAAGGTAGGCATATACACAAAAAATGTAGGGTAATCTGCTACCGTTACCCCAAAGCGATTGTTAGGAACTAGTGCGGTAAGGGGTTTGCCACTAATTGAACAGCCACTGCTTGAACCGCGAGTTCCTCCTCCTTCCACACGACGCGGTTTACCAATATTCACGGGTGGTTGATATTGGTTTGCTTCCCAACTCCGAGGTATTCCTTGGGCAAAAAGGCTCTGTGGAGTTTGTACTACCGTGAATATCGCAATGACTAGTGCCAGTGTCAGGGAGAGTATCTGAGCAAACTTGAAAAAGCGGAACTGTATCTGTGCCATGACAGTTATTGGATATTGAGTAGGTGGGTGTCAAATAGACGCAGGAAGAGAATTACTAGTAGTCATATCAAAGTTGTTTAATCACCCCTCATAAAAACCTCTCCCTATCCCCCTATTTCTCCATCAACCGCAACGATGGAAAATTATATGAAGATAAACTCACTGTTTAGTGATACAAGCAATCTGTTGGTTAGTGAGCAATTGGAACCGTCCTACTCGTTGCTAATGATGAAAAGCCGCCACTGAGTTCGTTTATTTGTGCCCAACTCCTCTAGTTCCTGATGTTTCTCGCACTCTGAATTACAGGTTCTTGGGCAATCACCTCCAGTCCTACAGAACTGAGTAGGGTTCTCCAAGCAGCGGTGATGTTACTATCGTAGGGGCGATCGCGTCGTAGCTCGACTAACGCTGCTACTGTTTCATACCAAAGCTTCTTGTCTGCATATAGACCTACACGCTCTTGGGGGCTAGCTTGCTGGACACGAAGCGCAAGATCTGGGTCAGGTGCGACTCGCTTCAACATTCCAAATACTGTAAGGTCTTCAGACCGATCAGAGTCTTTGGAATTACACATCAATGTCAACTCCCAGTGATATTCCCGACCCATTTCTAGAGGATAGAGGTTAGAAACATTCAAGCTCATAATACCAGGTGCTCCCACAACACCTTGAGCAGAGGTTGTTAAAGTATACTCAGCTGTGTAAATTTCTTGATCGTTTGCATCCTTGAGTACAAACTCTACGGCTGGTGCTGGTGCATCCGCAGAGATTTCAGGCATGTACCAAAAGACAGTCGGATTTTCTGCCATCGTCTCTCCCGCCCCGTCAACTGGAACTAGGGCAATGAGTGGCTTGCTTGCCTTCGTCATGCAAGGGCCTCTTGTCGCCCCCTGTTGCCTGTTGACAGGTTTGCCTATACCACTTGGCGGTCTAAAGGCATTTTCCAGCCTGTTACTGAGAGAGACAGGAGTTGAGCGGGGTTGAGGTTGCGCCACGACATTGAGGCTAAGCCCCAACATCAAAGCCGCCGTTATGATTGTGAAGCGTGATGAGCGTTTGAACCAAGCCATGATAGGAGTATTTTCGGGTAGATCGGGGACTTTTATTTATTAAAGATGACAGAACAGAAGCATAGGTTCCAACACATTGGTAGCTAATCTATGATAATCAGGTTCTAATACGAGCATCTGGCTTGGTTTTGATTGTTATCACTTGAGACATTGAAAGCCTTGCTACCCTTTGAGGTTGAACAAAAACAACTAAGCTGTCACTGGCGCTCGTTCTAAACAACCCTGAACCCAACGGTTGGGCTACGCTAATGTGTTTGGCTTTTGCGATCGCTTGAGCTGATGCACGCTTGAAGGGTTTGTGGTCAGTCGTTCAGTGGTCAAAAACAATTGCCAAGGAACTCTGAACAGCAAACAACGGCTCAAAAACGACATGGAGGAGTAATTCCTTAGACAATCCCCTAAGTTCCACTGTTACATAAACTTCATCTATCGTCAGTATGATTACTAATTTAGCCTCCTCTGTTCTACAAAAGCAAAATCCTTGGTTCCGCACAATTAGACCAATTGCTGTCTCTGCTTTGCAAGGTATCGCATTTCAGGGAGACACACTGATTGCTATTGATTCAACCAATGGTTATCTATTGCAAATCGATCCCCTGAGCAATAACACCAAAATTTTGAACCCATCCCGTGAGTTAGATTTTGCTGATGCTACAGGTTTAGCTCTCTTAGGAGACACTGTATGGTTGACGATAAACGATAATGTTTACTTCTGTCCGCTAAACGGGGCTTCAGAGCTTCAGCACTTTGTTACCTTACCGTACACAGCGAATGGAATCGCTATTAAAGACTCAACGATCTATGTCACCTGCGAAAAAGCTGGCTATATTCTTGTTTACAGCCGCAACACAGGCCGTGAGATTACTCGGCTACGTGCCCCAGGCGTTGGAGTAGAGAATATTACAGTACGTGATGAAGAACTTTGGGTCTCAGACGCACAGGAACAGAGCGTTTTTTGCCTTGACCGCGCTACGGGTGAAATTCAATTTAGCGTTTTAACCCCTTTTGAAAACCCTACGGGCTTAGCGTTTCACACTGACCCTCAAACAGGGCAAGATATCCTTTATGTTGCCTATGCTAGCGAAGAACCCTACATCCGGGATAACCCAAACGCCGACCCTAACTACGAACTACAGTATCGCGATCGCACATTTATTCATCCTCTGCACTTTCGTTACGACCCTGAACGTCGTTGTGCCCTCTCTAGTGGCTATTTGATTGAAATGTCGTATGTCGAGGAACTTGCTCCCCTCGAAGATGTAGAGTTAAAAGACGTAGAATGGCGCATTGCTTTGCCGGCAGAAACTGATCGGCAAAAGGTCAGGAAAGTAGAGCCAGTAGGCATCCCTTTCACAGAAGAACTTCACAACGATCAGCGAGTTGCCGTCTTTAAATTTGACACCCTCAAACCTGGTGAACGGCATCTATTTGGCTGGAAAGCCCTTTTAGAAGTTTGGAGCATTAAATACCGCCTGACACCAAGAGATGTCGAAAACATACCAGAGTTGCCGCCAGACTTTGAAGAGCGGTATTTAGTGGATAATGATGACCTTGCTATGGATACGGAGATTATTCGTCAGGCTGCCCGTGAAGCAATTGGTCGTGAAACAAATCTTCTGCGGAAGATTTACAATATCCGCAATTATGTTTACGACAAACTTTCCTACGGTATTAAACCTCACATCGATAGTCCAGACGTAGCATTAGCGCGAGGGGTAGGTTCCTGCGGGGAATACTTAGGTGTTCTACTCGCTTTAGGACGCCTCAATGGTATCGCCTGTCGTACCGTTGGTCGCTATAAATGTCCTGCCCATGCTGATAAAATGGGTGTCCCTTTAGAGCCAGACTTTAATCATGTTTGGATGGAATTTTACGTTCCTGGCATAGGCTGGCTACCAATGGAATCCAATCCTGATGACATTACTGAAGGTGGACCCTATCCTACTCGCTTTTTCATGGGTCTTGCTTGGTATCACATGGAATTAGGGAAAGGGATTACTTTTGAAAGCCTCCGCAGTGAAGGTGCTCCCGTTAATAAAGAAAATGCTTCGATTGGAGAGTTAGCAATTAATCATGTAAGGTTTACAATTCTGGAGGAATTGGTGCCATCAGAGTCAGAATAAGTCTAAGCGACTGGGGAGCATTCAGTTTTGCAAACAATCTCCTGCCCTCACCCCCAACCCCCTCTCTCAATACTGGGCTTCCCCTTGGTGACTCTAGGCTGCCAGGTAAACACACCTTAGGCTTATGACTTGAGCATTTCCCGCCTGATTCGTTGGCGATCGCATCCTAGAATATCGATTTCATAACGTGCTGGGGAGAGAAGAACCTGAATTTTTCTGCGATCGCACTCTTCACAGAGATAATCTAGAGCAGACTGGCGGTTATTCTGGCTTAACGAATCTAGGAAACCGCCAAAGCCCAGAAAAGCCAGCCTATACATCAATTGTTGGGTAAATTGCCCATCAAAGTAACCGCCGTGAGTATTGATTTTCCTTAAAGCTGAAGCCAGCGTTAAGCGGATGTAATAAATTAAACCAGGCTCCCATCTTCCTCTTTTCAGGCTAAGCACTCTTTGAAGGGCAGAATTTGGTTTAATTATCTGATCTGTATAATCTGTACAATCAAAGTAAGTAAATAAGCTGGCAATTTCTTCTTCAGTTCCTTGGAAGCCGTGATATCTTTTCTGAATATCTTTGAGAGATTGTTGTAGATCGAACGAGTCCACGAAAAGGCTCTCTAGTACTTCATTTTGAGATAACTTTTGATATTGCTTCAGTTGTTCTAGATTGACGATTCCACTGCCTTGATTATTTTTGATGGCAACATTACCTAGACGATAGCCACTTTCTCGTGTACTCGCAGGAAAAAAGATATAGTTAGCAACTGTTGAGGCTAACCTTAGCGCTAAATCTCCTTCATTACTAAACAAGTAGGCTTCTTCAAAGCGGCGCAAAGACGAACGTAAGAAGTTTGCTCGTCCTGAGAGGATGGTATTAATTGGAATATCTGGGGATATAAGAAGTAAACGCCCAAAGCAGAAGGCACGCCCAATTGTTAAAGCAGGGACTTTCTTCGTTGAGCCTAAAGTTCCTACTGAACTTAAGTCAAATACATTGGAAAGGAGTCTAACAGCATTAGTAACAACATAAGCTCCCATACTATGACCTATGAATGTCAGCTTGATTCGATTCCGCTCTTTCCAATACCTTTTAGCTTGATTTTCGAGTAATTCTATTGCAGCTTCTCTTAACTCATGAAATTCATCTTCTACATCTCTAGCAATCAATCTTGTTGCTAGTTTTACAATCTCTTCAAAGTCTTGTTTTGTGATAGAAGAAGTAGTCTTTTTGAAAATCCAAGATTCATCGAATTCTTCTAAACTAACTGTCTTATCTTTACAATAGCTTTCGACGACTTGATTACATATCAGTTCTAAGTCTTGCTCATTAACAATAGCTTGCAATTCTGGATTCAGCGCATTCTTGACTTTGTAATTAAATTGTTCTTTTAGCTTGTTAATCAAGCTAATGTTGTGGATATATTTCTCTTTAACTTGGTTAACTAAAGCTTTATCAAGTTGTCGAATAAATTCAACTAAATCAGGAACTCCAAAATTACTAGCTCTATAATTATCTCGAAAATAAACCAGTGCCCTTAATAGAATTAAACTGATAACAAAGAAAAACAAAACCATTAAAACCAATAAAATAATGGCATTGATATAGAAAAAAGGATTGGTATACATAAATTGACGTACCTGTGGTAGCATTGAAAGCCCAATGCCAATAATCCCACCAATTAACATAGCTCTAGCTAGAAGTGGCAAAGCAGTAAAAGCAGCACACAGCTTTTGCCAAACCCCTCCTGGTTCATCACCAACTAATGTTTCTGACGGCCATCGATAGCCAATGAACATTAATTTGTTGGCTCGGTCTTGAACTTGTTGACTACTATCTGTTTTGATATAGTTATAAATTTCTTGATACCGAGCTTTGGTAGCTGCGCGGCTATTATTGAAGCCATGGATAGCAAAAACTATCTCAACAAAGTCTTTTCTATTTTCTGGATTATTAATTCGTGTATCTAATTTATTAAATAGTAACTCTGCAATCTTGTTGAGATTTTGCTCCGCTTCTTTCGCCGTTGAATGCTTATGAGCTTGTGGAGTATCTCCTTCTACGTTAATTGGGGCAGTACTCTCTACAAAATATCCAGGGATTTTAGGATTTTCTTCTTCCGATAAAGAGAATATTGAAATTAAAGATTTACTCATATTTGAATGATATTTATTTTTAGTTGTTTAAATCAATGGTGATAAAAGAGGCTTATTGTATTCTCATGTTAATCCTTAATGGTCTAAATTGAGGATTAGTTGATTTTTCATGAAGCGAGTTTAGAAATTACCGATGGAAGTTATTCCAGCCATTGATTTACTCGAAGGTCGTTGTGTGCGATTGTATCAGGGAGATTATGCGCGATCGCAAGTATTTAACGATAACCCTGCTGATGTTGCCAAACAATGGGTTGATCAAGGAGCCACACGACTGCATATTGTTGACTTAGATGGTGCTAAAGTGGGTCATCCAGTGAATACTCAAGCGATCGCAGCGATTGTGCAAGCCGTCTCTGTACCCGTGCAAGTTGGAGGGGGTTTACGCGATCGCGTTGGTGTTGCTCAACTTTTGTCTACTGGTGTCCAGCGAGTTATTTTAGGCACAGCCGCTGTGGAAGATCACCCACTGGTAGAACAACTGTGCAAAGAATTTCCAGGACAAATCGTGATTGGTATCGATGCACGCAATGGCTTGGTTGCAACTCGTGGTTGGTTGGAAACGTCAGAGGTGAAGGCAACAGATCTTGCTGGGCAGATGGCTCAACTGGGAGTTGCGGCGATCATTTATACTGACATCCACCGTGATGGTACACTTGCTGGACCAAATTTAGATGCTTTGAGAGAACTGGCTACAGGTATTTCTATTCCTGTTATTGCCTCTGGTGGTGTTAGTTCAATTACCGACCTTTTAAGTTTACTTGCCCTCGAACCGCTAGGAGTTAGTGGTGTTATTGTTGGTCGTGCGCTCTACACGGGTGATATTCTTTTGAAAGAAGCCATTCAAGCCGTTGGCTCAGGACGTTTACAGGATATTCCTCCAGATCTAGGCTTTTCGTCATTTGCTTAAGGTATGCAAAGTGTGATTACACTTTTGTTGATTTGAATTATTGCACTCTGTAGGGGCGAGGCATTTGGACGATAAGTTAGAGGAAAAAACGATGATTTTGCTATCCAAATGCTCGCCCTTCCCCGCTGTATACGTTAGCTTAACCACACAGCAACTTGATAGCCATTGAGCCTCTCAAAAGTAATACATCTCAAGGAATATATAAAAGGAATGAACTATTAATTCCGTGAGCTGCGATTCTGCGAATGTGGCAAAATTTGTTTAACTTAACAATAGCAATGCCCCCTAGGCAAATGATTGCAGTCATCTGTCTAGCAGGACTTCCTCCCAAATTGACAGTACCAATCCAGGAGACAACCTTAAAATGCCAAAAGCTAACGATGAACATCTTCCTGATCTAGATAGATATCACTTCCAGGAACAAGCAATTGTGCGTTACAAATGCCTCAAAAGTCTTAAACAAGCTGAATTAAGTTTAGAAGATCAGCTATTCTTACAAAACTTTCAGTGTGCAATGTCCTATCTTTGGAATTTTCCTGAACACAGCAGAAAAAATTTCTCTGGCTATCGTTTTTAGGCGTAGTGGCAAATGCGCGAATGGGTAGGTGTTTTTTTGAATAAGCTACGTTTGAGGCGGTATGGCTAATTAGATCAAGGGTTACAAGCCATTATAGCTAATCAACGATTCGCGCATTAGTCACAGCAAGGGTTTGAGCGATTTTGCCTGTTGACAGATAGTGATTTTTTTGAAATGATTAAGTCATTCGCGCAACTGCACATTGAAAACTACATACAGCAAGCTTTTCAGCATCCCGCTCTTTCAGCGCTATGTAATCCCTATCAGGGATTGAAACTTAATCGGCAAGTTTTATAAAAAGCAGTCTGATCTGCTTTCAGCGCTATGTAATCCCTATCAGGGATTGAAACGAGTCTAAGCGTCGTCGGGGTTTGATACTTAAGCGGCTTTCAGCGCTATGTAATCCCTATCAGGGATTGAAACAAGGCGATCGCCCAGTCTGGTCTTAAGCCCTTTCCTTTCAGCGCTATGTAATCCCTATCAGGGATTGAAACTTTAATATCTGCTTTGAATTCTTTGTAGTTCTCCTCTTTCAGCGCTATGTAATCCCTTTCAGGGATTGATACCAAATCCGGTTCTATAGTTCTAGTCGTAGAGACGTTCCGGCGGAACGTCTCTACAAAGTTTTATGGGTTGCCGAAAAAGGGGTAGTTGACCCGGATTCGGTATGATTGCTCTCTCTACGACTACATCACCTAATGTGCAAAATCTTCTGCCTACTTCCCGCTTACATCTGACGACTAGCTAACTTGACCTAACTCTTCAATCATCTGCTGAACTTGAGCAGCAACTAAACGATCTGAATCCGCTTTCAATGCTGGTAACAACTCCATACAAGCACGAGGAGAAGCCGCTTTTAGATACGTCAAAACAGCTTCCCGAACAAAACCTATAGGATGACGTAGACATACTAGCGTTCCTTCTGGAGTTAGACTCCAGTGAGCAGCCCTCGCCAAATGAAAACAACAAGCTAAAGGCCAATCTGCCAAGAAATGGCGTAAATCAATCAACCGCCGTAAGCGATCGCTTGGACTCATCGGTTGATAAGGAACCAACTCCTCCAAGGAAGCAAGCTTCTCAGTCGTAGAACGGCGGTCTAAAATTGCCAAAAAGGCTCGTTTCTGTGGAATATCTATCGTATTATCCAGAATTTCTATCGCCAAGGCAATATTCGTCCGTGATTCCGACTCTAGATTGAAGGCAGCCGCTTGAATCGCGCTTACCGGATAAAGGAACTTCATTAACAAGAAGCACCGCTCAAACAAGTCAGTTTGTGTATCTTGTAGCGCCCGTCGTAGCAACTCTGCCTCTCGTCCAGAAATTTTATCTGCCCCTAGGTCGAGAAGCGCTGCATAAATCTGACCTAAAAACAATAACTCTTGCTCGATTAAGGTTTCTACTCCGCTACGACCCAAGCGGTCAAGTACTCCCTCAATCCCCGCTTCATTCGGGATTTTCAGGAGGATACGAAGAATATTACGGCGTGTCTTATCCCAACTCGTCATCAACTGTCGCACTAATTGGTTTAAGGCTTCTGGTGTCCCTACCTCACCCAATGCCGTCCAAGCTTGTAACCTCACCAAATCAGGTTTATGGGTATCTTCCGCCAACTCCAACAACAACGGAATAGCTTCATCCCCAAGACGAACTAAAGCCCCTCTAGCTGCCTCGCGAGTAGATTTGTAGTACAGTCCTCGAACCAGCGACGGATAATACTCTTCCAACCGTGTTGCCGCAATAACCTCAAGTAAGGCACAGCGCACTCGCAATGACTCATCCTGCAAAAGACTGGGAATATAAAGCCTAAGCGCTTGCAAATAATCAGCCTCTCCCAGCGCTCTAGTCGCCATCACCCGCTCACGTTCCCGTTTTGAGGTGAGCATCCGGCGCAGAGTATTCGTTGCTTCTGCCTTCTCTGTCGGTGTTCCTCGACGCAGAATTAAAGCCGCTGCTGTCCCTCGCACTGTTGGATCAACAGCCGAGTGCAGATAATGTTTAATTGCGCGAACCTCCAGTTCAGGTTGAGTTAGCCAAACATAGCGCAGTGCCAACGCAAGCACTTCTGCTGGTGGTTTTTGATCAATTAGGACTTGAACATCATTTAAGTAAGCTGGGTTGGGATTTTCTAGCATCGCCTCCAAACTCTGGCGCTGCAGTGCTACTGATAGCCGAGGCAATAGTGGTGCTAGCACTTCACCAACATTCGTTGGGTCAATTTGGTATAGCAGTTGAATACAAGAGCGTTTATCAGCTTCCGTACCCGGTTGCTCTAAGGCTTCTACCACTGCCCGCTTAAATGCCCGCAAGTCTACATCCGAAAAACCCAGCCGTCCTTGCTCAGCACTCTGAACCAGCAAACTGACATAACTTGAACGCAATAACCAGGCACTCAATAGCCAGATTAGCGAAAACATCACAATCGCAAAGATAAATACCCAACTTTGCCATTGCTGCAATATCACTTCCGACTGTCCTGGAAATACCCAGTGAAACAGCCAAATCGTTGCTAAAATCCCAATACCAGTAATGCCTGTGGTTGTCGGTTCAGCAATGCCCTGTACTGAAGTCTGGATGGAATTGCGGATGGCTTCTTGCAGAGGTTGGAAGAGTACGGGTTCAATGCCAGCGATTAAGGTATATCGCAATAGCTCATCAACGAACCTAAGCAAGATGAGTCCAATAAACAGCCCCGTAATCAATTCCGGTAAGGCAAAAACATTACGGATAAGCTCAATCACGAAATCTAGCAATCCCGTTAACGTCATCAAGCCTATGATTGACAACGAGGCGGGCAACATCATCGCAGCAACAAAGACGCCTAATCGGTCAATTGCCCGACTGGAGATAAACACTTGGCTAACGAGTTCAAATAGCCCAACACATCCGCTGAATAAACCCAGGAAACCTGCAATATCAGAGGCATCCAAGTTTTCCTCTAATTGACCGAGGTACTGAAATTCAATCAGGAGATAAAGCGCTTCACCCAGGATAAAAAAGGCAAATAAGGGAATAATGTACCGTCGCAGAGGTCCACTGGTACGACGGACGGTGAATTCGTCCTCCTCATCTTCCCACTGGCGCATTGGAGAGTTGGGAAAGGCTTGCTGATAGCGCTGAGCCAAGTAGAACAATGTTCCCGCCGCTAACAGCATCATGACAGCCGCGACAATAATTACATTTTCTAGCCCAACAAGGAATAGCAGAAGCGGCAAGGAGAAGCCTGAAATTACGTCTGCGACTAAAAGGCCACTAGAAATTAATGGGTAGGCGCGTTTAATCTCCCGAATATTGAACAGTTGATTGGCAGCGACTTGGGAATTGAGGTCGTTGAGGACTTCTACTGCATCCATCCACAAGCGCAAGAGAAAGACGGTACCCAAAGCAATGAGACCGTCTAAGTAATCAATATTTAGTGCCAGACGACAGATTACTAATGGGAAAGCCGTGAAAAATGCGATCGCCACCAAGACAATCCGCATTGGTAAGATGCTTTGTAGCCAGGAATACAAAACACCCAACCCAGAACACATCAAGGCACTGGCGATGTAAATGACTGGCAACCACTTGGCACTGTACTTGTCTAAGAACAGTGCCACTGTGCTGTGTTCAAACCAAAGCAGACCAATTGAGGTGACGGTGTAGAACACGAACATAAAGAATGTTCGTTCACCTTCTTCTGGGCGAAGATTCACCCATTGGAGGATTTTCCGTACCCAGACACCCTGAACATGAGCACGAGGTTGCAGTTTCATTTGTCAAATTTGTCAGTTGTCATTCGTCAGTTGCCAGTTGTTCCCCTGATGGTCACTGACCACTGACGACTGACCACTGACCATTAACCATTAATCATTTTTTTGGAGAAAGCAGCATCATCATGTTGCGACCTTCACGTTTTGGCGCTTGCTGGACTTCTGCTACTTGTTCCAAATCCGTTGCCATGCGCTTGAGCAAATCCTCGGCTAAGTCGCTATGTTGAATTTCTCGCCCTCGGAAGGTAATCGTGGCTTTGACCTTATCACCATCTTTGAGAAAACGCACCGCTTGATTGACACGAACCTGATAGTCGTGATCCTCAATCTTGTAGCGCATCTTCACTTCTTTGACATCAGCCGTATGCTGCTTCTTCCGGGCTTCGCGAGCTTTCTTTTCTTGCTCAAATTTGTACTTGCCGTAGTCCATGATGCGACACACTGGCGGATCTGCCTTGTCGCTAACTAAGACGAGATCCAACTCTTGTTCCTCAGCGATGCGTAAGGCTTCTTGAGGCGTGAGTATCCCCAACTGTCCTCCATCTTTGTCGATGGCTCGAATCTTGGGAAAGCGAATTCTTTCGTTAATTTGGGGTAGATCGCGTTGGCGTCTTTTATCAATCACAGGCGTTTGTTTGATTTGTAGGTGTTGGAGGGTTGATAAAGAGTAGGCTTAATGTACACTTGCCATTTTACTGAGTCTTATCAAATTTCTGTTGAGCTTGTTAATGTATCTTCCCAATCGCTGAGTGTAGGGAAACTCTATACGCTGTAAAGCCGTCATTCTAGGACACGCCGCTCAGGGGAAGTCATTAAAATGGAAGAGGGTTTGTAAACGTTCTTGAAGTTGAGGCTTTTTGTGATAACGTCCGTGCATTGGCAGCAACGAGTTGGTAGTCAACGGGACTGGGTTTGGCGAGGCTGGCAAACCCGCTATACCTATTTTCGCGCACCACAAGCCACTCAAGAAGAGCTAGCAACACCAGTTTTGCTACTGCATGGGTTTGGAGCCTCAATTGGACACTGGCGCCACAATTTAGAAGTGATTGGTCAACATCACACTGTTTATGCCTTGGATATGCTTGGGTTTGGTGCATCCCGAAAGGCATCTGCTAACTACAAGGTTGACCTCTGGGTAGACCAGGTTTATGAATTTTGGCAAACCTTTATCCGACAGCCAGTCGTTCTTGTCGGCAACTCCATTGGTTCGCTGGTTTGTCTTGCTGCTGCTGCCGCTCATCCAGAAATGGTGAAAGGCATTGCCATGATCAACTTACCTGATTTTTCGCTGCGAGAAGAGGCACTTCCTAGCTGGTTACGACCAATAGTTACAACGGTGGAAGGTCTAGTTGCATCACCTATCGTGTTAAAAAGCCTTTTTTATGTAGTACGACGCCCTCCAATTGTTCGTAAGTGGGTAGGGCTTGCTTATGCGACTCCCGCAGCGGTTACGGCTGAATTAGTGGAAATTTTAACAGGGCCAGCTCAAGATCGAGGAGCCGCAGCAACGTTTAGCGCCCTTTTTAAAGCAATGACCTCGGCTGAGTTTGGTCCTCGTGTCAAAACGGTCTTACCAACCTTAAATATGCCCCTACTTTTAATGTGGGGGCGTCAAGACCGGATGATTCCCCCGCAGTTAGCACGACAGTTTGTCACCCTTAACTCAAATTTAGAGTTAGTTGAGATAGATAATGCGGGTCACTGTCCCCAGGATGAATGCCCTGAGCAAGTGAATCAAGTTTTGTTAGATTGGCTTGCTGCTAAGTGTACAAATACAAAAGACACCAGAGCCTCGTCACTATCTGCGACGACTTAAATGCTGAAATTGTCTTCATTAGCTGTATTGTCTTAGCGCATTGCAACAACAATTGCAAATGTCAGCTAGCTATGACATAGATGCTTATATTGGCATTTGATTACGTTAAAAAGCTCTCTACCAACGAGGCGTAGTAGAGAGCATAGAGACTAAATCTGATTAATGCCGTTTCGCCTGTGAAGAGAAAAATTTAGCCAATACTTACCTGGTTTGTTTCAACGCCAGTTGCACCACTAACACCTCTTGCAACACTAACCATTTTGTCAAGAATGGCTTGGCTGGGAACTTTACCTTTGAAAACAACAGTGCCGCCAGTTTGGGCAACATAAAGGGTATCAACATCATCCAGATCTGGGTCTTCATCAAACGCTAAAGCAACCCGCTTAGCAAGACCACTTTGGTCGTATTCTCCATTCAAACCAACTCGCTCTGGAGGAACCTGTTCTGTTTGGGCACCACCAGTAGCTGCGGGCGCTTGAGTTGCTGTAGGCTGAGCAGCCGGAGGATTAACCTGGGCATTCTTGGGTTTGCCCATACCAAATAGTCTTTGTAACCAACCCATAGTTTTTACACTCCAATAACACTAGATCGTCTTACATCTTATGGGATTATGGATAAATCTTGAAATCAAGCGCATCTGCCCAAAAACATATTAAGGTTTCGTTAATACTCTGACTTTTGGTGTAGGAGTTCCTCTAGCTACAAATTACTTGTTCATGAGCAGTAGTAGTTTGGGTGGTTTTGCCGTTGTGATAGACCGCGATAAGATAGAAAGTTCTACGCTAAAATGACTTCAAAATTTTGGCGATCGCTCACATCAGCGCGGTGTCCTTGTTCTAACCAATGAAACATACTCTTTCAGTTTTGGTCGAAGATGAAGCCGGAGTCCTAACCCGAATTGCCGGATTATTTGCCCGTCGTGGCTTTAACATTGAAAGTCTCGCTGTCGGTCCAGCCGAGCAGGTGGGTATCTCCCGGATTACGATGGTGGTACCCGGAGATGACAACAGTATTGAGCAGTTGACCAAGCAACTCTACAAGCTAATCAACGTACTGAAAGTACAAGACATCACCACTACCCCCTGTGTTGAACGGGAATTGATGCTGATTAAGGTGAATGCGACGAGTTCAACGCGCTCAGAAATTATTGAACTGGCTCAGGTATTCCGTGCCCGTGTAGTAGATATTGCTGAGGATTCCCTGACTATAGAAGTTGTGGGAGACCCTGGTAAGATCGTTGCGATCGTCCAGGTTTTAGGTAAGTTTGGTATCCGTGAAATCGCCCGTACTGGCAAAATCGCTCTAACTCGTGAGTCAGGGGTGAATACCGAATATCTCAAATCTCTGGAAGCAAAGATTTAGTTGAACGCTAGAGGTTCCGAGATAAAAGTTTCTCACCCGTTGCGAACGCAGGAAAAGGAAGGGGAGAGTTTATTACTGTGAGTTCTCTCAATAGACCCATCTTGAAAGTCTACTTTCATCCTTTTGTTGTGACCGTAGCTCATGGTGCCTCTTGCAAAAATCCTTGAAGGGCGAAGCATTCGTGTAAAAATTCCCTCATAAGTGCCGTAAATCAAGGCACGAATGCTTTGCCCCTACTGATATAGCAGTCGCCAAGGCGACTGTTGACTCTCGCCAAATACTGAAACCAAGACCCATCAATATGCATCCCTTCTGCCCTCTGCCTTTTGCTATACATTTCGACTTTTGCAAGAGACTCAATGAGCGAACGCTCGTTTCACGACTTCTTCGTGAAGACTTTCTTGGCAGCTTTCGGACTCCTTTATCTGCACTGGCAGCACAATAGAGAATTCTGTTCCCTCTCCTGGTGTTGAAAAACATTTCAAGTGTCCACCGTGTTTGTCAACAACAATCTGAAAGCTGATTGACAAACCTAACCCTGTCCCTTTACCCACCGACTTGGTTGTAAAAAAGGGGTCAAATATCTGTTGTTGCATCTGAGGCGGTATTCCAGGCCCATTATCTATGATGCGAATAAGTACTGTGTTGTCATCTTGGGCTTCTGTAAGAATCCGGATTGCCGGTTTTTGCGGAGCGACTTGAGGTACAGATGTTGAGGTATTCACACAGCCGCTTCTCGTTTCCTGTTCAAGGATAGAATCTGTTTCTCGTGCTTCTTCTAAAGCATCGATTGCATTGCTGAGAATATTCATGAACACTTGGTTGAGTTGCCCTGCATAGCACTCGACTGGCGGCAACATTCCATACTCTTTGATAACCTGAATTCCTGGATTTCCGGCTCTTGCTTTTAAGCGGTGCTGTAACAGAAGTAAGGTGTTATCAATACCTTGGTGCAAATCCACAGGTGCCCTAGCTGCCTTGTCCAAGCGAGAAAAGTTTCGCAACGACAGCACCAACTGACGAATCCGTTCTGCACCAAGCTGCATTGAATCCATAACTTTCGGTAAGTCCCTGCTGAGGAAATCTAAGTCAATTGCCTCGACTTCGGCTTGAATTGCGGGTGCTGGGTTGGGATACTGCTGTCTGTAGAGGTCAATGAGGTGTAGCAGGTCTTGAGTGTAATGAGTTGCGTGGGGGATATTACCGTAGATAAAAGAGACAGGATTGTTGATTTCATGGGCAATCCCAGCCACCAATAACCCCAAACTCGACATTTTCTCGGTTTGGATTAATTGAGTTTGAGTCTCTTGCAGTTCGTGTAAGGCTTGTTCTAGCTGAGCGGCTTTTTCTCGCAATTGTGCTTCTGATTGTATAAGGGCAGCTTCTGCTTCTTTTCGTTCTGTAATGTCGCGGGAGTTAACAACTAAGCGGGTGGGTGCATCCATCAATAGATTGCTGTAGGTTGACTCCAAATAGCGCCATGAGCCTTCCTTGTGCCGGAAGCGTAGTTCTATTGAAAACTCAGTGGTTGGGTCTTGAACGACTCGTTGAAGGTCATCTTTGACTAAAGAAACATCGTCTGGATGCAGAAATTCAAAGGTATTTTTGCCAATCAACTCCTTTGGCTTGTAGCCCAAAATATTTTGCAGCGCAGGGCTTGCATAGCGAATTGTGCCATCTGCTTCCAAAATGGTGATCAAGTTAGAGCTGTTTTGCAAAAGCGATCGCCATTTGGCTTCATTCTGTGCCCAAACGGCTGCCTCTCGCTTACGTTCCTCTTCAACACCAATGGCAGCAGCGATAATCCCCATCAGCTTTTTGTCGGCTTCACTCGGCACAAAATTGTTTTGATAAAGCACACACAGTGAACCAACATATTCACCACTGCATCTGACGGCTTTTCCTACATACGTTTGCAACTGACAAGAAAGAATCAAAGGATTGTTTTGAGCATAATTTGAGTTTTGCAGGTCGTTAAACACGAATACTTGTTCGCCGCCCTGCTGAATAACCTCCTTGCAGATTTGGTTTTTCGGTTCGCTAACAATACTAAAATCCGGTGGTGTACGCCATTGACCGAATGACCAAAGTAAGCCTTGATGCAGTCGATTGTAGAGTGCCCAAGTCCCAGCCAGTAATTCTCCTGCTAGTGCGGTTAGGCAATTAATATTCTCATCGGGGTCTGCACCCAGCCGAGAAAAGCATTCATAAATTCTTGAGAGTTGTTCTCCAACCTTGAGGTTGGTAATGTCGCTTAAGTTGCAAATGATTTCCTCCAGACAACCATCTGAGTTGATCATTGGTACAGTATTGACCGACAACCAGATGCGATCGCGATTTGTCGGTCGATAAACACCTAAAACTAAGTTGCGTATCGCCTTACGGGTTGAAAGCAGCAGCAATGCTTGTCTTGCCCGTACTGGTGCCGACTGAAGCTTGAGTTGGAACGGTGTTCCATCTTCTTGGATCACATGCCAATCGGGGTCAAGTGGCGTTTGACCAACTAACTGAGTGTATGTTAGTCCCAGCAGATTCAGTGCTGCCTGATTCACTGAGCGGATTTCACCCTGCCCTCCCATAACCAACACACCAAGGGGTAACTCTTGGAAGGAAGTTTCCAAAGGGGTGTCACCCTTAGCTGCGAGGGCAGCATTTTGCTGATCAAGTTTTAGAGGTAACATAGCTTCCTATCAGGGGGGCTGGGTGAATATCTGGAGTCTTTTTCCTATTGACTCTTGTGTAGCTTTTTCAGATGTTGAATTGGATACACCCTGAGTAAGAACTTTCTACTTTATGTCTTCTTATTTTGATTTTACGAGCTAAAATCTTTTCTGCTGAAAGGTAGATGCCAAATTATCAAAATTCCCACTCTAATTAAAATAGATTAACATCTCTGACGAGAATAACTGAAGGAATTTTAGAATTTTTTTATCAATAGTAGAAGTAAATGCAAATCTCCAAACTAGCTCCTAGCCTACACCACACTGACCTAGCTTTAAGAATTTGCTTGGCTTTACGTCCTCAACATTTCTTAACAAAAAAAGCTTTCTTATACGCCCAGAGCCAGTTTGCCTGTTAACAACTTGGTTGTCAATTCTGTAAAATTCCTAGACGAAAATAATGTCGCTTCTATATACGAAAAAGCAGTAACAAGGAACAAGAAGTAATAATCTTATACCTCATTACAACGTTGGTAAACCACACCCGATAGGATGATGCCGTTAGGGATTATAAAGCCTAACAGGGCTACTTAAGATAAATCAATAAATTCAGTCCTGGAATAGTCCGAGAAAGAGTCCATAGGAGAAGCGCAAGATAAAGAATTCCTAAACCCCATTGATACCAAACCAGAGTAGTGATGATGCCAGGAAGGTGTTCATCTCGCAAACGGATATCATTGAAGCCAAATTTCAGCAAGTTATTGAGGCTGAAGTCATAGTAATTGAGCCAGTTCCAGCGACGATCCCAAAGGATAGGCATATAGCGATCGCGAAAAAAGGGGAACCGAGGCACCACAGGTAAGCGTCCGATTAACAAACGCAACTGGCGCAAACTTCCGTCTTCAACAAAGTAAGTCACATCGATCAAATCGTGATAGCGACCTTGTTGATAGAGTCGCCACAATAGCATTAAGGGAATTGGCACAAGAATTCCTCCTAAACACAAAAGTGTTAACCAAGGTTGTTCACCACTGCGAAAGATCGCAATCACTCCAGTGAACGTTAGTAAAGCGTAACTCCCTAACATACAAACCGTTTCTAAGTACGTCGGGAGAATTGGTTGAGGAAATCGCCGCCGCCAGCGATCGAGTAGCCAGAACAGGAAACCAAAATAAGCGATCGCACAGCAGCCAACCCCAAACACTAGCCAAAAACTCGTACCATACTCACTCAACAGCAGCAGGAAACCTAAGGCTACCCAGTGCAATGCATCGTTTACCCAATAGGAATGACTTCTATCGTCGCCTCTACCCCCCAAAATACGACTAGCGAGTTGCTCTCGCCGCAAGCGTTGGGTAGTGTACTCCAATCGATTGGCATCAGCAATTTGCTCTTGTTCTCGAAAGTTCCGCACTAGATTACGAAGAACGTCCTCATTACCTTGCAGCATTGGGATATAGAGAACGCGACCAATTTGACCCGCATCGCCAAAAATTTTCGCTTGGTCAGAGTCAAACGTTAAACCTGCAACATCTAGGTAAGCATCTGGAGCAAACCGCGCATTGCTAAAATCCACTTGGTCAAGGAGACTGACACCCCGCAAGAGTACAGGTTCCTGGAACTGGCTTTCGCGAAAAGTGGTGGACTTTTCCAACGTAACGTCAGTGAGAATTAACGAGTGAGCAAACAGACTTTTGCTCATCAATAAGCGATCGCGCCAGTTCGCTTGAGAAAAATTCACATCTTGAAGCCACTCTATCCGTGTGAAGTTCGCTAGGCGTTTAAACTCTGCCCCACTAAAACTTGCTTTAGCCTCAAAAGTAGCGCCTGTAAAGTTAGCAACACCTTGAAAATGTGTCTGATTAAATCCAGCTTTGGCAAAGAAGGTGGTGTTACAAAAATTCACATCTTGTTTAAACGTTGCCTCTGTCAAATCGGCTAATCTGCCGAAGCGAGTGTGCGACCAGTTTCCTTCCTGAACAAAAGTAGCGAATGGTGCTTCTAGCCGATGGAGAAAGAACGTATTGGCAAAATTAACGGTACCTGTGAAGCGGGTATGTACAAGTTTAATGGGTCCTCGAAAAATTGTGATTGGGCTGTCCTGTTCAGTGAGTTCAGTCAAAAAGCGATCGTCACGTTGTAATTGTTCTTGTTCAGTGGGTGTCAACAACGGGGATAGTGCAGGTGCATAAAGAGGCGATCGCAACCCCACGCGACTAGCAGTAAACTCACCTTGAATCAAGGATTCACTCAAATCTATACCAAGAGGAATTTTTGAGCGATTAATTTGGGTTTGCAACTGCTGGTAGAACTGGTCACGAAAATCAGCATTGTCATTAGTCAAGTCAATAACTAGCTGCCGAAGGTCAATCATATAAACCCCGTCACTAGGAAGGGGCGACTTAATTCGTTCTTGCAGCAGTTCAAACGTAAGAATCGTTCGTTCTGGTGGGGTTGCTGCCCATGTTGGTGTAGAAAGCAAAAGCAGGAGCAAAATCAGGAATAATCCAACTCGATGAATTTTTCTAACTAAAAGCATCAGTTTTTCAAGGGAAAGGGGAAAACTCTTAGAGAGTGCAAGCACCTTTATCAAACAGAACCAACCTAATGCTGAAGCATTTATTAACAAAATTTTTACCCTTATTAGTGGGAGCAATGCTTATTGCTATAGGAATCACGCAATTTACCACAACTCAAGCCACCACGACTTTCTCTTACGCTGTAACTGACCTAGGTACCCTTGGCGGTGACAAAAGTGTTGCCTATGACCTAAATGACTCAGCACAAGCTGTAGGTTATTCAACCGTTAATATTGGATCTAGAACGAACGCCGTATTGTGGAGCAACGGCACGCTAACTGACTTAAAGCAGTTTAGCGGTATCCCTTATAACGATGGTGTAGGGATTAACAATGTAGGACAGGTAGTTTGTAATATCCAGTTCGGTTCACATACCGGTGGACGAATTCCCTATATATGGCAAAACGGTAACGTAACTAACATCTTTCAAAGTAACCAGAGCGGCTATGCCACTGCAATTAATAACGTAGGACAGGTAGTTGGCTGGGATGTTAGTCTATCAGCCTTTATTTGGCAGAATGGCTCGACGACTTACCTCAATTCTCTCGGTGATAACACCAGCAACAATAATGATAGAGCTTCAGACATCAACAACAAAGGACAGATAGTCGGCTATGCATCTACCAATAATGGCAATCAGTTGCACGCCGTTTTGTGGGAAAACAATACGGTAACTGACTTGGGTACCCTTCCTGGTGGTAGTAATAGCGAAGCCTTAGGCATTAATAAAGCGAGTGCGGTAGTCGGTTGGTCAGAAACCAGCAGTGGGATTAAACACGCTGTCTCCTGGCAAAATAATCAGATAACTGATTTAGGAACTTTTGATGGTAACGCGACTAAGGCAACTGACATCAATAATCGTGCAACAATAGTCGGTTATTCATTCACCGTCAATAACTACTCTAATGAGGTTCCTCTGCACGCTTTCGTATCGAGAAATGGCAGAATGGTAGACCTCAATAACCTATTGGCTGCAAATTCTGGATGGGAACTTAATGTGGCTCATGCGATTAATAATCGAGGGCAGATTGTGGGCAGTGGACAAAAAGACGGTCAAACCAGAGCTTTTCTCCTAACGCCTGTTAGAGTTACTCGTTAGGGAACAAAAGCATAGAACAGTAGGACTTACGCAAAATTATCCATCAAAGGCTAGATGTAGTAGGGTGCGTTAAATAACGCACCCGACAAGTAGATTTGCTGCGTTTGAAACTAACTTTCCTGTCTGAGCAACAGAACTATTCGATGAGCAGAGCGATTTTGCCAGTGATTGAGCCAGATTCTAAGACTTTATGAGCCGCTGCTGCATCTTTTAGCGGGAAAGTTTGGCTGAGGTGAATTTTGAGCTTACCTTCATCAATCCAACTTGCACACTGCTTGAGAATCTCGGCTTGGTGTTGTTGGGCGGCAACAAGTCCTTGAAACATTGGAGTCAGCATTAATTCCAGGCTGATTCGGAGATTACGCGATCGCGCTATTTTCCAATTAGCATGAGCAGGGTCAGGCTCAAGAATGGTCACCACATCCCCATATACCCGCACGGCTGGGAATGTATCGTAGAAAGTTTTCCCCCCGACCATATCAAAGGCAAGGTCTACTCCCTCTCCTCCAGTCCAGTCTAAGCTAGCTTTTACAAAGTCAGTTTGCGTGTAAAGAATTGGATGGTCAGCACCTAACTGACGAACAAATCGTACTTTCTCCTGAGAACTGACCGTTGTGCAAACTTCAGCACCTTTGAGTTTTGCCAGTTGAATCGCGACGTGACCAACACCTCCAGCCCCGGCATGAATCAGGACTCGTTGCCCAGATTCCAGCCTTCCTCTGTCGTAGAGAGCTTCCCAAGCGGTAATGAGTACTAAGGGCGCTGCCGCCGCTTCAGTAAAGGAAAGCGAAGTTGGTTTGTGGGCAACCATTCGCTCCTCAACCACGGCAAACTCTGCATAATTGCCAGTACCAGATACGCCAATCCCACCAGCACAGAAATACACTTCATCGCCAACTTGAAAGTGCTGGACACCGGAACCAATGGCTTCTACAACACCCGCACCATCGCAACCTAAGATAGCTGGCATTTGGTCAGGATAAAAAGTACCTCTACCACGTAGTTTCGTATCAATAGGGTTAATCCCAGCAGCGTGAAGACGTACTAGGAGTTCAGTATCATTTTGAATTTTAGGGTCTGGGACTTCCTGAAGTTGTAGAACTTCTGGTTCGCCAGCTTCTGTCATCAGAACAGCTTTCATCGGGTCTTTGTGTTGGTAAGACGAGAATTTTCTAATAGAAACTCTACCGCAACTGTAGGAATGCATAGCCATAACTAAAGAGGGGCAACCCTAGGAGGATTGCCCTAATCGTGTTGGTGTTTCAATAGAGAACACCTATTCAAAAACTACAAGTCTTCAAGTTTATTCTGAACTCTTACACGTTCTTGGAGGAGACTTCGGCGTGCTTGTCCAGTCGAGCTTTCACATTGTATTCAGCACTACTGCTATCGTATCCTGTTTCAGCCGTGCCTTCTGTTGGGCCACCAACTGCTTTCCAACCAGCCAATCCGCCTCTTAGTTCGGAAATTGCTGTAAATCCAGCCTCACGAAGCTTACTAGCAGCTTGTGCTGTTTGTTCGTCAGTGTCACCGTAAACATATATTTCGCGCTGAGGCTCTAAGCTGGAAGTCACTCTATTGGGTAAATCGTCAAGTGGCATTGTGATTGCACCCAAGATCCGGGATGCGTTAAAAGCAGTGCGCTCGCGTACATCCACTACTGTAAAAGCAGGTTCACCCCATTCGAGACGAGATTTGAGAGCCTGAGCACTTGAAATAGGGGTTTCCTGAGCTGAGGGAGTAGGAGTCACCTCAGGAAGTTTGTCTTTGGCGTTGAGAATAGTTTTTTCGACTTCTGACATAAAGATTTATCAACCTTAAATTACATTAACTGCAATTTATCAAGGTCTCCTTACTTAACCTTCCTTCTTGAGACGGAGGGTTTGAATTATCTATCTTGAGGAAGAATTAATCATTAGTTGCTGTTAGTAAAAATGCTAAGCGATTGGACACAAACGTCAGCATGTCCTGGTTTAATCTGAAGCGAAGCTATGTCTAAAGGAAGAGAATAGCGATATAAATGAAGGTTGTCTTATGGATCCAGCAAATAAATATAAAAATAGCAGATAAGTCTAGAAAGACTTAACGTAATTCAAAGCCAAGATTATTCAGTGCCTCACGTAAGCGATCGCGTCCTGTCAACGAGCTAGGAGTGGCAACCCGTTTGGATGAGTGTTCTGCCCAGTCACCTGTAACATTCATCTGTTGCTCAGTATAGAAGGCTGTCATCACTTCGTTGTAATAAGCGATCGCCTCATCCTGCTCACTTAGCTTATAGTTTTCGTGATGTAATACTGCTGACTGTGGTAAACGAGGCTTCACTGCTGCCGCCACAGTTGGATCAGGATAGCCCACGCACATCCCAAATACAGCAAAGACATGAGGCGGTAAACCAATTGTTGCTGCAACTTCCTCAGGGTGGTTACGCATCCCACCAATGTAGACAATTCCTAAGCCAAGCGACTCTGCGGCAACGGCAGCATTTTGCGCTGCCAACGCCGCATCAACTGTCGCCATTACAAATATCTCTAAGTAGTCCAAGCCCTCATGCGATAGTCCCCGACTTTCGGCAACAAAAGCAAGGCGAGCCAAATCAGCTAACCAAACTAGAAATAAAGGACACTGCCGAATATGCGCTTGGTTTCCCGCTAACTCGGATAACCGATTTTTGCGCTCTTGGTTCTCGACTGCAACTACACTCCACGTTTGAAGATTAGACGAAGTAGCAGCAGATTGAGCTGCCGCAACGATGAGTTCTAGCGTTTCTTCCGGTAGAGGGTTAGGTAAATAAGCACGAATCGAGCGATGGGACAGCAGTGTTGTCAGAGAGTCATTCCACTCAATCTCTGGAGCAAAAAAGTTATCACCGTAGCGCGATCGCAACAGTTCAGTTGGGTGAGGCATAATTCCCTTTTAGAGATAAGTACGTCAGTATTAATATTTGTCGTTGAGGCAAGGCAGAGGGCAGAGGGCAGAGGGCAGAAGGAATAAAAGTTTTTCTCTCATCATCGAGGTATGCAATTTAGATGCGTCTCAGCTTATCTTTTTTCCAACAACAAACAACAAACAACAAACAACTAACTACTACTCAAGCAAGTCCGGTTCTTCACGCACAATCCTGTCGTAAAGCGGCTGAAAGCTAAACCATCCACTTGAATGTGTCCCAATTTGAGTTTGTGCAAGACGCGCATTTTCAGGGTCAATGGAAATGGGTTTGCCTGCTGCCTCCGCAAGAAGTTGAGCTTGGCAGGAACGCTCAAAGGTAATGAACCACCAAGCGGCTTCATCAACCGAGTGACCAACTGTAAGCAAGCCGTGATTTCGTAAGATTACCGCTTTGCGATCGCCTAAAACCTCAGCAATCCGCTTACCTTCTGAGGTATCCAGCACAACGCCTTTGTAGTCATCAAATAAGCTATGGTCTTCGTAGAATGTACAAGCATCTTGAGTCAAGGGGTCAAGCAGACGACCCAAGCTTGACCAAGCTTTACCGTAAAGTGAATGAGCGTGTGCAGCAGCGATAATATCAGGTCTAGCATTGTGAACTTGGGAGTGGATAGCAAAGGCAGCTTGATTGACAGGACGATTCCCCTTCACCACCTCGCCTGTATCATCCACCAAAATCAAGTCAGAAACACGAATATGACCGAAGTACATCCCGAACGGATTGACCCAAAAATGATCGGTAAATTCCGGGTCACGCGCTGTGATATGTCCTGCTATGCCTTCACTAAATCCAAATCGGGCAAAAAGGCGGAATGCAGCAGCAAGACGCTGTTTGCGGTGGAGGCGTTCTTCCTCAACTCGCTCAAATACGGGTGGCATTGGTCGATCAAACTGAGGCATAGTTCTCTTCGTCCTTACAGGGGGCGTTTGAGTATCCAGAGCGAAATGACCGGACACTGTGGGATTCTGGGGTAAATTGGTGTCGCCAGATGCAGCCAGTGTCGTTGCCAAGGAGAGGGATAGATACTGATGCACTCTGGGATATTGTCTTAACCGCATGTATATCACCATCTGGGGGTAGGAGATGGTAGATATCACCAGGTTGAAGCGATCGCTTTTCAACAACCTCTAATTCCGCGTGTCCTTCTGACTTACCATTATCCAAGCGGCGATAAACGGCAAATACTTGTCGTTCACAATGCACAATAACTTTACTCTACTAAAGAACAGTGAATGGGTCGGAATACTGTTCTTTGTCATTAAGCTCGTAAAAGCCTCGCACGATTAGTCAAAAAAAGCAAGTTTTTTAAGTGGATTTTTAACCATTCGCTTGCTCAAAAATCAGTTGCTTATCTTAGTCCCTTCTCGCTAGAAGATTATGTATTTTATGTATTCTGTGGGGAACTACAGAGCTATGGCTAATACCTAAGTTTCACGAAGTACGATCCTCTGACAGAGGCTCTAGGACTTTGGATGCGATCGCATGAGCTTCGGCATCGGGAACCCCCAGCGTTTTAAGAATCATCTTCGCGATCTGTTCAGGGTAATTGGGTTCTGTATGCCCTTCCAAAATGCTACGCATTGCCATCAGTCCCGTTCCTAAAATCAGATCAATCGTTGCGTGTACATTGTCAACCTGAAAACGCTTCAGCCGTATTCCCGCCTCTAGGTCTGTCATCACCCCCCTTTCAACCGTTTCACTTAAGGGGGCTGCCACTAATCCAATGCGAACAATTACCCATCCCCAGGTGGCATCTCGCATCGCTTGATGCAGAAATTGGCGCAGGGCGATCGCCATTCGTTCAGCCGGGTCAGCAATATCAACAGACTGCGCCCAAATCTTTTGATTCATTTCATCACTCAAGGATGCTGCAACCGCTTTCAGCACATCCTCCCTCGTCTGGAAATAGTTGTAGAACGTTCCCCTAGCAACACCAGCTTCAGCGTGGAATGCGTAAAGAAAACCTGCCAGATAGCGCTTACCTGATAGATTCCATTCCTCATTCATGGCTCTTCCCTCGTGTCGCGGCTGTTGTCCATCATGGTGGTGCGGGCACTACAGCAGCGGGACTCAGGGCAGGAGTTCCTACGGTTATTATTCCGTTCTTTGGAGATCAGGGCTTTTGGGGCAACGGGTAGCAAAATTAGGGGTTGGGACAGAGCCAATTCCACGTAAACAACTAACGGCACAACGTCTTGCACAAGCGATTCAAACGGCTGTAACCGATCAAATGATGCGTCAGCGTGCAGCAGCCTTGGGGGCAAAAATCCGTGAGGAAGATGGGATCGCTAGTGCAGTTGCCGTCATCCAGGAAATCGCAAATCTTAGGGTTGCCTAATGCAGTTCTTTAACTTTTGCCGTATTAAGCCAGTGGCAGAGAAAGCCTTCAAGCCAAGATTCAGATTCACCCCCATACAGAGAGTATTTCTGCATCTGTTCTTCACGAGACTGTACCCCTGGCAATGTCAACATATGAGCGCCGAGTGTCGTCCATTTGTCGATCATTTCCTTAGTTATTTCAGGATGAAACTGTACGCCATATGCCGTTTCTCCATAGCGATAGGCTTGGGATTCAAAAACTTCACCCTTAGCTAATAGTTGTGCGCTTCTAGGCAATTCAAACCCCTCACCATGCCAATGATAAACATAGCGAGGAACGTCAAAATAATTAACACTTGTGTCAGCTGGCAGGATTGGAAAATAGCCAATTTCTGTCATTTCTTTAGGATGCGGTGATACAGATGCTCCAAGTACCCGTGCTAGTAATTGTGCCCCTAGGCAAATTCCAAAAAACGGCTTACTAGAATCAAGAGCGATTGGTATCCAATCCAGTTCAGTGCGGATAAACGGCAGCGTTTCGCTATCATTAGCACTCATTGGCCCTCCGAAGATTACCACAGCTTCGTGATTATGCATTGTGGCTGGAAGTTCTTGTTCTATAGCCGGACAACGGATATCAAGCTCATAACCGTTCTTGATGAGAATTTGCCCAACAAGTCCAGGGTCAGAGGTTTGTTGATGGACAATGAGAAGAATTTTTTTCACAGTTGTACGATATAGCTTGCAAGCTCAGCATTTTGGGAGCATCCCAATCGTGCAAAGACATTTTCTTGTGGGACAAGCCGGAAAGCCTGTCAAAGCTAAAGGGCGGGCAGGATGCCCACCCCACAATAAATTATTTCTGCAAAAATAGGATCAGGACTTACGCAACTGGCACAATGCGAAGGCTTAAGTCCCTAATTTTTTGATTGGCAACCCAATTCCCAATTCCCAATTCCCAATTCCCAATTCCCTTCACTCCCAAGCGCCTAACTCACTGCGGCTGGTGTGTAACACAGAAGCGATTTGGTTGCGACGGGTTTCAAAGTTAGCTGCCATACCAATGAAAATGATGCCAACAATTAAACCCACTACCCACTTGATGAATGGATAGCGGGAGATGAGAACAATTAGCTGATAAGACGCTGTTAGTAGAAACGTTGCAGTCCCAACAAAGAGAAACGCTCGTACTCGTAAGGTTAATCCCGCAAAAATCGTAATTATGCTGATGATTCCCGGAATAATTCCTGTTTCTTGATGAAAGAGTAAGGCGACTAGGCAAATTGCACCACTTCCTAGGATGCGAAGATAGTGACGCAGTTGCCTTTGCTCTTTTCGCTTCAAGTCTGAATCAAATTGAGCAATATAGAGTAAGGATAAACCTAAAACTGTTGCATACCACAAAGGGTCAGTTAATTGTAGCCGCTCAAACCAACGTGCGATCGCCCAATCAATCAGCAGTACACTAATATAGGTCAAACGAATATTGGAGCTGCGTTTGGCAATCCAGGCATAGTATCCCGCTACTAGGAGTAAACTTGCATCAGAAATCGCCTCAGTTGTCAAGCAGGCAGTAAGCAGTGGGAGGAGTATCGCAGAGTGTTTCCAAGGAGTCGGATGCCATCCCCATTTATGCCAAGGTAACTCGAACATTGCATACGCTGAACCACAAGCCATCAGGGCAAACCAGGCATCTAGCACACTGAGTTCCGTCCAAAGTAAGCGGGCAGAGACACCTGTAGCGGCGACTTCAATCACACCAACATACACCCATTCTTGAGCTGCCTTAACATCAGGATTTCGGCGTCCCTGTACTAGGGCATACCCACCAAGAACCAGGCTGAGAACAATTGTTGTTCCTGCTAAACGTGGTACAGTTGCTACAGATACAGCAGTGATTACGGCAAACACTAGTAGTAAGCTTGCAATTGCCCAATGGATGTGCGCTGTGCTTTTGAGTTCTGCCATACTCAAGCGCCAAAGACGCTCAATGCGCGAGTGCCAAAACCAAGCCAATAAGCGATAAGCTAATGCGATCGCAGTTGCGACTCCGGCTAAAATTGTCAACGCATCGACTAAACTGCCCCCTTGTGTCTGTAGCATCTGGTAAATCACCAGTTCATACCAAGCCAACGAGATACCCGCCAGGGAGAAATACGTCAGTGGCTTCCACTCCTCCCGCCGCCTCCCAACACCAACTCCCGTTAGGGCAGCACCGAGAATTAGCAAGCCTGTCCAACTGGTAAAATGACCCCAACGCAACCCAATCCCTAGAAGCGCATACAGCAACGGCAATATCTCAATACTCCGTAAAGGCACAGGTTGACGTTCCTGGGCAAGCCACCAATCACTTGCAATCAGTGTGACGAGTCCTAGGATAATATTGGCAGTTGCCAGTTCTAACGTCGCACCCCCACTCAGCAGAATTGCTTGGGCAAGAACAATTTCAGCTGCCCAACTGAGGCTATAGACAACAGTATTGCTAGGTTGTTGCCAGTAACGGCAGAAAATGGCGACTCCAGTTAGGGTAGATGCAGCGAGGTACTCCCAGCTAGAGGGAAACAACGCTAAATAACTGCCAATGCTATGAACTGTTAGCATCAACAACTCATAGCAGCACAAGCCAACTGCCCAATTATCAGATGCCTCAGCATACAGGGCGGCTATCGTGCCGGAACGTTGCTGGAGTACGTTGCGTATCAGCCACAATACCAGAGTTGCGATCGCACCTACCAAAAACCAACCCGCAACCGTTAGCCGTGGCAAGCCTGGAACGCCCTCCCAAAGCAAGACTCCGATAAAACTCAGTGCAAAGCCAATCGTGATTCTTGTCGCTAGCGTTTGGCGCAGATAGCGCGTATTGACTAACATTAGCCCTGTGGCAAAACTCAAACCAATTAGCCTTACTCCGGGTATCCATAGCGTTAGGGCTTGCGTTACAACCAATGCGGCAACACTTAGCCACGAAGCTTGTCTTCTTCTCGGTTCAGCCGTGCGAGTGGCAACCCCAGTTAGACACAGTGGTGTCAACAGCCACAATAACCCCGCTTCCTGATTGACAGGTGTAGCAAAAACTCCAGAAGGATAAGTATCATTCAGCAGCAATGTATAGCTCAACCCAGACAGCACAAAACCCAGATGCCATGCACTGCGTCGCCAAATTGGGGAATCGGAAAAAACGCTGTAGCTCCACTCAATTACCATAGCGATGAGTAAGAGGCTTGCCCATACTGTTTGGCTCAAATTGGGGAATAGCCAGTCAATCGTAGAAGCGATGCTGAGCAATCCCGTTACATGAGTTAGGTAGACTAATTCTGTGCGAGTAGGAGACCAACGAACGGTAACTGTCGCTAAGGTGATAGTGGATAGCAAAAGATTAAGCGATCGCACTGTAGGATTGAGCAGACTCACTAACGTCAGCAATAACCCAAAAACGAAGGTTAGCTGTTCTCCAAAACTCGCTACTTCCCGTTTTTCGGCGCGATAAATCCAATCCGTTAGCGCCACCATTGCAACCAAATAGGGAAATAGCGCCAAACCTAGCAAAGCATCGGGGACAGTTTGAGAATTCGTCAGTTGGGTGAAAAACGTAACTATTCCTTGTTGCAACTCTGGCGGTACCAAGCGCCAAACTAACCAATGTGCCTGTAAGCCAACCGCGAAAATCGCAATGAGTTCACGATTTCCCCAAAACCGCTGCAAGCGATTCGCGAAAAACCACAAAGCTAATCCACTCACAGCCGTTGCTTGCCAGGGAAAAGATTCTCTTACCGAAACTAACCAACCAATGAGTAATAAACTTCCACCAATACCTTCCCAGATTTTGGACTGAAAGGAAGCTGACTCTGGCGTTGTCTCCAATTGCCCCAATCGTGCTAATAGCCAACCACAAATACCAATCGCCAAGCCCAATTGGGCAACTGGTAACTGAATTACAAAAATTGCACGTCCTAGCAGTACAGCGAGAGCATAGATAACAATCAAACTGCCGATAGGAGTACTAGGGAGCGTTTTCTCGCTCCGAGATGCCCCTAAATCAGAGTTAACACGGAGGGCTTTAACTAAATTCTCCCCCCTTTTTAAGGCCGGAGCTTTAGTGAGGAGCTGGGGGGGATCTGAATTTAACGGGGAAGAGTGTGAAAGTTTGCTTGAAACTGAGCTTCGCGTTGCTGTGCGAGTGTCGGAGTCGGCTATTATACTGCGCCCCTGACTATCTGCTGTTATCAATTTTTCAGATTGAGGGAGTGTATGACGTTTGGGTAGAAGAATTGCAGTTCCCACCATCCCCAAATAGACGGCTATCAGGGGAAATCCCGACCACTGCCAGCCCCAATGCAGGTAACTCAGCCATAAAATCAGAAAGGCGTTAGGAGCGAAACGCGAAGCATTTTCCTTAATGTCTTGGTTGAGTAGTGTAATTGTCGTAAGGGTAAGAGATGCGATCGCAATGACAATCCATTCCAAAGGATTACGCCACAAGCCAAAGCTATCCATCGCCCAGAAGTTCACGGGTATCAGTAGCAGTGTAACCAGTCGCAAGGTTTGAGCCGTCAACTGTAAATCTTGCCTACCTGCCCAAAAGCTTCCAAACCAGAAGATTACGGTGTATGCCCACAACACGCCATACTGTCCAGCTGCCGGGAAATTCTGCCATTGAGTAGCCGCCAGTACCCCAGAAGACACCACCACCAGAAAAACGCCCAAAAACAGTAGCCACCGGACACTCAATTCGTCCTTCAGGGAGTGCCACATCCGGGAAAGAGGCGACTCCGTGCGTGTTTTAACAGTGGGTGTATCTACTTCATCCGTGTCTGATGTGGCGACTTGAGGCACTGGCGCAGGAGTCGTAACGGGTTCCGGCAGAGGAGAACTTAAATACCTGCGGCATAACTCCCTTACTTGAGCATCACTAAGCAAACCTAAACGCAACCAAACATCCAACCCCTCAAGCAACTGTGGTTGCGAGGCTTTCACGGTGAGTTCAATTCTGAGCGATCCGTCGAGTTGAGATGTCATAACTTCACGAGAACTCAGTTGAGAAGAGGGGGCTGCACTAGGTTGCTGTAGTACCTATCTCCGGAAGCTTTGCAACATATGCAAGCAGTCTACTGCTTTATTTCCGAAATAATGTTGATATTTTGTATCGTGTGTGAACCTTGACTAAGCCCTGGGTTACACAAACAAAACTTGCCTACACTAGTCCTCTCTTTATGGATTTTCTGCTAACTACGCTCAGTACCTTCCGTTGATAAGGCGATCGCTTCGTGATTCACTTACCATTTTGCGTAGCTAAAAGAACTAATAAGGGCTATCGTGTTGGGCAAGTGCGGAACCGTAGTCAGCTTGAAAACCATAAAACTGGGCAGCCTATCAAGCCGGATACCAGAACTGGACGGTTCATGGATGCCAGCGATAAGCCGTTTAAGGGTGTTCGTAAGGAAGAATAGGCTCTTATTTTTCCTAAAAAGGGGTAGCGATCGCACAAAAGCATTACCCTTTTATTTATCTATATTTAATAGTAAGAAGAAAAATAGTTGGGGATTTAAGTAATGGTAACACAGACACAACAACGTTATTACACGCCAGAAGAGTATTTGGAATTAGAGGAAACGGCTGAAAACAAAAGCGAATACCTTGATGGAAGGATAGTACCAATGGCAGGAGCATCCCTCAATCACAACCGCCTTATCCTAAATTTTTGTCTCTACTTGAAACCCGCTTTGAGGGGGCAAGGTTATGAAGTATTCATGAGTGACGTTCGCCTGTGGATACCACGTTATCGTGTTTATACTTATCCAAATGTTATGGTCATTCAAGGAGAACCAGTTCTTCATGAAAACCGCAACGATACGGTTACTAACCCTTTGATGATAGTTGAGGTTTGGTCAAAAAGCACGAAGAATTACGATCAAGGGGATAAGTTTGATTATTATCGCTCTATTCTTGAGTTTAGAGAATATGTTTTAATTGACCAGTACAAGGTTAACGTTAAACATTTTGCTAAAACCTCTGAGGGTAAGTGGCTGTTAACAGAGTATGAATCGGCAGAGACGGTGTTATCTCTTTCTGCATTAGAGTTCCAAATTCAGTTGAGCGAAATTTATGAGGGGATTAAGTTTGAGAACCGTGAGGAATAATTAGTATCAGACAGATAGCGCCTCAGCTAATTTTGTTGTTGGATAAAAAATACCCAAAAACTTAATAATGAAGCTGAGAAAAGAGGTTATTCTCAACAGCACCCAACATCTTTAGTGTGGATTGTTGAGCTTCTGTTAAGCCAACAACGCCTGTAATATTAATCCCTTCATAAGGTCGAGGGACTTGCAGTGTTTTGATACACTTGTTTGCACTAGTTGTAGAATCTTGAGGAAATTTTTGCCATAACTTAATAGTTTCATCTTGGCTACAACTAGCGAGGATGTTACCATCTGGACTAAAGGCAAGGAATCTCACCCATTTATCATGTCCTTGCAGAACTTGATAGCGCTGTGCGATCGCATAATCTCTCAGTGCTTCACCTCCACAAGAGCAAGCTGAGTGTGAAATATCCCAACATTTCACCACCGCATCTGCACCACTACTGGCAAAAGTTTGCCCATCCGGATTAAAGACAACTGACAACACAGGGCCAGTGTGTGCCTCCAAGGTTTGGTAACATTCTCCTGTATTGAGATGCCAAAGCTTCACCATTCCATCAGCACTGCCACTAATGAGGAAATGCTTGTCTGGACTAATCGCACAAGTGCGAATCCAACTTCTATGTCCTGATAACGTTCTTACACATCGACCCGTGTGGACATCCCAAAGCTTGATGGTTTGGTCTTGGCTACTACTAGCAAGCAGTTGCCCATCTAGACTAAGAGCAATTGACCAAACTCCACCATTGTGTCCAGTGCAGGTGTAGTGACATTGACCTGTGCGAGTATTCCAAAATTTGATGGTTCCATCGAGGCTACCCGTATAGAGGGTTTGTCCATCTGGGCTGAAGATGACAGAAAACACCGCATCTTTATGTCCTCTCAGCGTTTGCAGACATTGTCCCGTGTAAGCATTCCATAATTTGAGCGTGTGGTCTTCGCTACCACTAGCAAGGACTTTACCATCTGGACTAAATGCCACTGACCAAACCCAACTCCTATGTCCTTGTAAGCCGCCAAGATACTGTCCTGTATTAATATCCCACAATCGAATTATCCTGTCTTGACTACCACTGGCTAGAGTCGTGCCTTGAGGGTTGAAAGCAAGCGACCAAACTCCATTACTGTGTCCCTGCAAGGTTTTAATACAGAGGTTGCTGCGCGTCTCCCATAACCGCACAGATTGGTCTTCGCTACTACTGGCTAAAAGGTAGTTATCAGGACTAAAAGCAACTGAGGAAATCCAACTTGTATGCCCTCTCAGGACTCTCAATACTTCACCCGTGTGGTAATTCCAAAGGCATACCGATTGGTCATCACTGCCACTAGCAAGGGTTTGTCCATTGGGACTAAAGGCAACCGTTCGGATTTGTCCAGAGTGTCCTTTTAGAGATTTGACGCACTTCCCTTGGCTAACATCCCAAAGTTTAACCGTGCGATCGCGACTACCACTTGCCAGCGTGCGACCATCAGGACTAAAGCCAATCGACCATATCCAGTCCGTATGTTCTGCAAGAGTTTCTAAGCATTCACCTGTATTAACGTCCCAAAGTTTAACTGTGTGGTCGTAACTGCCGCTAGCAAGAAGATAACCTGTGTGATGTTGAATCTTAACTCCCCCCTTACTAAGAGGCATCTGATTTTTGCCAGAGAGATTCTTGTATGTTCCTCTTGCAGAGTATTCGGGAGCAAATGCTATAGAACGGACTTCATCAGTGTGTCCGGATAAAACACTCTTGAGTTCACCTGTTTTAATATCCCAAATCCTGACCAAGTGGTCTTCACTACCACTAGCGAGAAGAAAACCATCAGGACTAAAGGCAAGGGAAAAAACGCGATCGCAAAATCCTTGTAGCGTTAGTACACATTGCCCAGTTTGGACATCCCATAAATTCACCGTGCGGTTGGCACTGCTTGCCAAAAAGCGACCATTTGGACTAAAGGCAACAGACCAAATCCATCCCTCATCAACCTTACAAGTCAGTAGTTGTTTCCCATCAGCCACTTGCCAAACGTGAATTTCATGATTGACATCACCCGTTGCTAACAACCTGCCATCGGGACTAAAGGCAATAGATAAGATTTGACTAAACGTTTGTGTAAAAACCGACTTAGCTAGATTGGCATGAGCAAAATTAACCTGATGGAGTTCACTTCGACCTAGGTAGGCTTGCCAAACTGTAAGATGGGAAAAATCCCAACCACTCAGGTTTGATGAGAGCTTGCAAAGCAGGTTGAGAATATTCCCGCCAACATAACCTGTTTCCTGAGGAGACTTCCGGCGTAACTGAGAGAGGATTTGCCGAAATAGCTCCTCCAGGTTCTCTTGGCTATAGGTATCAAGCAATCTATCCAAAACAGGCTTGAGAATTAGGCGAGTTTGAGTGTCCCGAATATAATCTTTTGCCTGAGCCTTAATTAAAGCATGGGTCTTGAACAAGCGAGGATGAAGCTTTCCCTGTCGCCATTCCCGACTCCCTATCTCTCTACAAACGTGCCAAATCAAGTGCTCAGTCATGTATTCCATGACAACAGGTTGCAGAGTGAAAAGGGTCTGACTCTTTTCAATAAGCGTAGGCATCGCTTTGTCAATGAGACATCGTCTTTCTAGGGAGGTTAACGCCTCTAGTAAGTCAGCAAGAGACACCTGTGGAACAAAATCTGCCCGCAATTCTGATAATGAAACTGGCTCTCGATCAATCGCCAGCCAATACATCACCTGCTGCTCTAAATCTGATAAACGGTCAATCTGACGCGCCAGCAAATCCCGAATATCCCCAAAAACCGAGGTACCCTGCCCAAGCACCTCAAGAAACTTGCTAATGCTGCCATCAAAGAAATCCTTAATTGCCCCCGCTACCATTTTTAAAGCAAGCGGGTTACCTGCATAGTGTTTAGTTAAAATTCTCCAGTCGTCCGCAGAACCAGAAAAATTCCCTTTGAGGCTAAAAATTTCCTGTCCCACACTTGCTGGTAAACCAGTAAGACGAAGCGATCGCACTGGCAGTGTCTCCCCTTCTTCAGCGGCAAGACATCTGGGTTTCTCGCGACTAGTGAGTACGAGCGTACTTTGATGATTCGTTTCCCCAATACACTTTAAGAGCTGACCATAACCTTCATACCCAGGTTGATAGCCACCATTGCAGTCACCTGGTTGCATGATTGTCTCTCCGTTATCAAATACAAGTAAGCAACGGTAGGAGCGTAAGTAATTTAGGAGACGCAAGATGCGACCATCAAGGGTGTTTGGTAAATCAGTTTCCTGTTGATTGGAAAGAAACTGGATGAGATCAGCGAGGAGTTCTAAAACAGGTGGCGCATTACGGAGACTTCGCCAAATCACATACTCAAATTCCCCCTGAATCTGTTTGGCTAGCTTTACCGATAAAGACGTTTTGCCGATTCCACCCATACCGAATAAACCAACAACTCGGCAGCGATCGCAACATACCCATTGTTCAAGTTTGGCTAGTTCTTCTGTGCGTCCGTAAAAAACCGAGACATCAGTGGCATCTCCCCAGTCTGTACGGGTGGTGATTGGTGATTGGTAATTGGTGACTAGGGATTGGGAAGAGAAAGCTGTCTCAGGAGAGGGTGCAATTGAAAATCCTTTGGCTTTTCGCTTGAGGACTAACTGAACATTACTCTTGGTTACCTTTTCCCCAAAAGCTTGAGAAAGCAATTGCCAAAGTTGGGAGCCTGTTTGCTTGACATAACCCACTTCATAGCCAGAGTTTTTTGCGATCGCCTGATAAGACTGTTCTTCCCAAGCATGACGAAACACTGTCACTTGCAGCTTGCTCAAACGTTCTTCGCTTAAGGTTTTCTCAACTATTAGGAGTGCATCTTCAGTATTCATCAGTAAACACTAGCCCTATCCAAGCATTCAACTAGCTACACAAGACACAACAGAATTTTGTTTACCCTTACACTCCCTACCCTCAGCAAGTCTCAATCTTAGTTCTCTAGACACTTGCAAAACTTGATTAGACGTGTATCGTACAGGTTTCGGAAAACCGCCTACTGTTACTTAGATGACATTCTGAGGACTTTGCCCTGAGTATTGTCGAACTTTTATCGAACCTTTATCGCACCTTTGAGAACCCTGGAAATTGAAGGACACTGCTAATCTTTCTTTAAACCAAAGCTGATACCAAGTAGCACTCAGCTATCAGCCGTCAGCTTTGATCTGGTAGTCCGTACCTAGGTGCGCTGTTTGAGCAACTTGATAAGGCAAAAGCAACTAATGGTCGGTGGTTAGTCAATAACAGATAACGGTCAGTCGCAAGGAGAGTCTACTAGTGAGTACGAGAAGGTATTTGCACTTATCCCGCCGTCAAGTCATCCGTGGCATTTTAGCTACCACAGCCTTTGGAGTGACCTCAAAATTTGGCACAGGATGCAGTTCATCAACCGGAAGTCAAGCGGGTGCTGGGGCAGGTGGAGATGGTGAACTGATCATGGGATTCATTTATGTGGGGGCAAAAGATGACTATGGCTATAACCAAGCCCATGCTGAAGGGGCAGCAGGTGTTGCGAAGATTCCTGGAGTAAAAATTGTCGAGCAAGCCAGTGTTCCGGAAACCACTGAAGTTCAGGAAGCAATGCGGAACATGATCGAGGAAGATGGCGTAACTGTATTGTTTCCCACCTCCTTCGGCTATTTTGACCCCCACATCCTGGAACTGGCTAAAGAGTATCCCGAAGTGCAGTTTTTCCACTGTGGTGGACTCTACCAGGAAGGAATGCCAAAAAATGTCGGGAGTTACTTCGGCTACATTGATGAAGCTCAGTACGTGGCAGGTATCGTCGCCGGACATACCACCAAGACTGGCAAGTTAGGCTTTATTGCGGCTAAGCCCATTCCCCAAGTTTTACGGAATATCAACAGCTTCACCCTAGGTGCCCGTACCATAAAGCCAGAAATCACCACACAAGTTATCTTCACCGGAGACTGGGCATTACCCGTTAAAGAGGCAGAAGCAGCGAATAGTATGGCTGACCAAGGAATTGATGTTCTCACCTGCCACGTAGACAGCCCGAAAGTTGTGATTGAAACAGCGGAGAAACGGGGGATTTTCAGTAGTGGCTATCATGCCAATCAAGCGACGCTAGCCCCCAAAGGGTATCTGACAGGTGCCGAGTGGGACTGGACAAAAGTTTACTCTGAGTACGCCGAAATGATCAAAGCTGGCAAAACCTTGATGAATGGTGGCATCCCGAACATAGTTCGAGGCGGGTTGAAGGAAGGCTTTTTAAAGATGTCGCCGTATGGTTCAGCCGTCGCCCAAGCAGCACAAAAGGGTGCTGATGGGGTGAAAGCCAAGTTTATGGATGACACCATGGTGATTTACCAAGGTGCGCTGAAAGATAACGCGGGCAAAGTTGTTATTCCTGCTGGTAAGAGTTTCAAACAGCAAGATACTGAACTCGAAAAAATGAATTGGCTGGCAGAAGGAGTCGTCGGAAAGGTTTAGTTGTTGGTTGTTGGTTGTTGGTTGTTTGTTGTTGGTTGTTTGTTGTTTGTTGTTTGTTATTGGGTGTTCGCTTTATGATTAACCGTCACAACTGGCGTAGAACGTTAGAGGCTATTTGTATTCCACTGGCGGCACTCTTCTTTTCCCTAGTTCTATTTGGTGTGTTTTGTGCAGCGGTGGGTGCGAACCCGTTTGGGGTTTATGCCTCGATTTACAAAGCAGCATTTGGTAGTTGGCGTGCCTTTCAAAATACTCTGATTCGGGCAGCACCGTTGATGCTGACTTCCCTGTGTACAGCACTTCCTGCTCGTTTGGGCTTGATTATTATTGGGAATGAAGGCGCACTGGTGATTGGGGGAATTGGTGCAGTTGCCATGGGACTTGCCTTTGGTAACGCTCCTCCCTTAGTTGTCCAGCTTGCAATGGCGCTGGGTGGTATCATCTGCGGGGGATTGTGGATTGGTGCTGTAGGTGCATTGCGTCACTACAGGGGAGTCAATGAAACCATTAGTAGTTTGCTGTTGAACTATATTGCGATCGCTCTTTTGAACCATCTAGTTGGTGGCCCAATGCGCGATCCCAGTTCCCTCAACAAACCCTCTAGCTACCCGCTTGCCGAGGTCAATATGCTGGGAACCCTTCCAGGCACCCGCGTTCACTACGGACTGATCTATGGCTTAATTGCCTGTATCATCGCCTACTTCCTCATCCAACGTACCACCTTTGGCTTTGCCGCCCGCACCGCCGGAGGCAACATCCGTGCCGCCCGAATCGCCGGACTCCCTGTTGGCAAACTTACAATGGCAATCTGCTTCCTCGCAGGTTCCTGTGCTGGTTTAGCAGGCATGGTGGAAGTAGCCGCCGTACATGGACGCGCTAATGAATCCCTCAATTCCAACTACGGCTACAGCGGAATTTTAGTTGCCTTCATCGCCCGACATAACCCCCTCGCCGCCACATTAGTTTCGATTTTGGTGGGTGGTATTCTCACCAGTGGTGGAATCTTGCAACGGGCGCATCAACTCCCGGATGCCACTGTCCTAGTATTCCAAGGACTAGTTTTCTTAGTCGTCATGTATAGCGAATCACTTTACGGACGTTTCGCAATCTTTAAAGAACCAGCAATAACCGTCAGCAGCCAGCCATCAGCCGTAACAGTCTAAAGACGTTGTTAGTTTTTTGTCTTTTGTTTTTAGCACGACGAAATTGCATTCTTTCTAACAACCAATAACCAACAAAGGAGGAACCAAGTGGCAACAGAAGCACTAGGCTGGTGGGGCGTACCCCTAGCGATCGCAGCCGGAACAATGCGGGGTGGCACTCCCTTTCTCTTTGTCTCCCTAGGAGAATGCCTAACTGAGAAAAGCGGCAAAATCAACCTTGGATTAGAAGGAACACTACTAACTGGAGCAATGAGTGCCTACGCCATTTCTTATCTAACAGGTTCCCCTTGGCTAGGAGTCATTGTCGCTGGACTTGCAGGTATGGTTTTAGGCTTCATCCACGCTTGGCTTACCCAACAACCCAAAGTTAATGATGTTGCTGTCGGTATCGCCATGATTATCTTTGGTAGTGGGATTGCCTTCTTCTTCGGCAAACCCTTTATCCAACCCAAAGCCCCACAACTTCCTACGATTGATTTGGGGGGATGGAGTAGTATGCCAGCTTTGGAATCAGCTTTAAAAATTAGCCCACTTTTCTTACTCGGTGTTGCGATCGCGCCTTTGCTAGCGTGGTTCTTTAAATCAACTCGTTGGGGCTTATTTATCCGGGCTGTTGGGGATAGTCCTGAAGCGGCTATGGCAATGGGAGTCTCGATCAGACGAGTACGGATGCTCTGCATTATCGCTGGAAGCTGTTTAGCCGGAATTGGTGGAGCTTCACTGTCCCTCTACTACCCCGGCATCTGGAGTGAGCGCATCTCCAGTGGTCAAGGACTGATGGCAGTAGCATTGGTAATCTTTGCCCATTGGAATCCGATGCAATGTTTATATGCCTCATTACTATTTGGTGGCGCTCAAGCACTTGGTCCTGCGCTCCAATCTGTCGGCGTAGACTCCTACTACTACTTATTTAATGCCGCACCCTACATCCTGACGCTAGCAATCATGATTATCACCTGCTCACCAAAGCGAACGCTAACAGGTGTACCAGGAGCATTAGGTACTACTCAGTAGTCAGCTTTCAGCTAATAGCTTGCATCTAAACGTGATGTTTGGACTCAACTTTGTATGAATCGTCATTTGTTCTTGATTGTTCTTTGTAACTCATCACAGTTCTTGCAGAAATTAATCGTTCATTATTAATAGTCAACAGTGAACAGTCAACAAACAACAAATAACTGAACAATGTCAGATACGTTAAAGCTTGCAGTGAATGGCACGTTGATGCATGGATTGGAACTCAACGGTAATCTTCTCGCCATAGGTGCAATTTTTGGACGAGAAGCAACCACAGAACCCGCTTATCGACTTTGGTCAATTGATGACCAGTATCCAGCAATGGTGCGAGTTTCGGATGGAGGGGCAGCGATCGCGGTTGAAGTCTGGTTAGTTCCTGCTGCCGGACTTGCAACGATTTTATTGCAAGAACCACCAGGATTATGCATTGGCAAGGTTCGCTTAACCGATGGCGAAATCGTATTGGGGGTTTTAGGAGAACCAATCGCTTGTGAAAACAAGCAAGAGATTACTCAATGGGGTGGTTGGCGTACCTACATCGAATCACTGGAAATCAAGCAATCATCACCCTTAGCTCAAACATAGAAGAGGCAAAACATGAGTGGACTAGGCGGTTTAAATAAGTCACCCGATGGTGTCGTTATCGGTTTAGTGCAATTGCAACTACCGAACGTGGTTACGCCTGACGACTTAGCCGCACAATGCGATCGCATTTGCACCTTAGTTGCCAAAGCAAGACGCAATCTCCCAACAATGGATTTAGTCGTCTTCCCAGAATATGCCTTACACGGTCTGTCGATGGACACCAATCCAGAAATCATGTGTCGCATAGATGGAGTAGAAGTCCAGGCATTCCAAAAAGCTTGCCGAGATAACCAAATCTGGGGCTGTTTCTCAATCATGGAGTACAATCCTCACGGCAACCCCTACAACAGCGGCATCATCATTGATGACAAAGGCGAACTAAAACTCTACTACCGCAAACTCCATCCTTGGGTACCCGTAGAACCGTGGGAACCCGGTAATCTCGGCATCCCTGTCTGCGAAGGACCGAACGGCAGCACCCTAGCCCTAATCATCTGCCACGACGGAATGTTTCCAGAAATGGCACGAGAATGTGCCTACAAAGGCGCAGACATCATGCTCCGCACAGCAGGCTACACCGCACCCATCCGTCATAGCTGGAAAATCACCAACCAAACCAACGCCTTCTGCAACTTAATGTACACCGCTTCCGTATGTATGTGCGGCACTGACGGCACCTTCGACTCAATGGGTGAAGGTATGATTGTCAACTTCGACGGCACCCCAATCGTCACAGGTAGCAGTCGCCCCAATGAAATCATCACAGCAGAAATCCGACCCAAACTAGTCCAAGAAGCACGGCATCTCTGGAGCGTAGAAAACAACATATACCAATTTGGTCACCGAGGTTACGTCGCCGTCAAAGGAGGCGCTCAAGACTGCCCCTATACATACATGAAAGATTTAGTCAATGGCTGCTACCGACTACCTTGGGAAGACCAAGTAGCTCACACCGACGGCACCTCCTGCGGCTTCCCAGCACCCACAAGAGACTACCAAGGAGAAGAACTCCCGACGAGCGATCGCGTATCAAATGCGATCGGCTGACATCTAACCTGAAAATAGGTGGTAGGTGTTAGGGGAGAGGGATTTTCATTGCAATGTTTATGTACTCCTCTTCCCCAACCTCACCCACATTCCCCAACCCTTGCAATAACCCAAAAAATCTTCTATTCACCCGCGAAAACACCTTGTGCAGGGGGTCTGGAGGAGGCACTCCGTCCCCCAGTGGGGGGGTTTGGGGGGGGACCTCCCCCCAATCCGGGTTTTTCCCAGAAACCACAAATACCAACAAACCATTGGAAAGCAAGGTAGTTAAACCTTACCTAAAACTTATTCACTACCTACAGAGGTCAACTATGGGATGTTTCATTGAAGCCGAACCTTATCCTTACCCCTACAACGGAGACTTACGTCCAGAAAACACAGTCCTGCTAATCATCGACATGCAAGTCGATTTCTGCGGACACGGTGGCTATGTTGACAAAATGGGTTACGACCTCTCCCTAACTCGCGCCCCCATCGAACCAATCCAGCGAGTACTAGAAATAGCAAGAGCAAAAGGCTTCCCCATAATCCACACCCGCGAAGGACACCGCCCCGATCTCTCCGACTTGCCAGAAAACAAACAATGGCGATCGCGTCAAATCGGAGCAGGCATTGGCGACCCCGGCTCCTGCGGCAAAATCCTAGTACGCGGTGAAATGGGCTGGGAAATCATCCCCGAACTCGCCCCCCTCCCCGGAGAAATCATCATCGACAAACCTGGAAAAGGCTCATTCTACGCCACAGACTTAGACCTAATCCTAAAGAGGAAAAGCATCCAAAACATCATCCTGACTGGTGTTACAACCGATGTCTGCGTCCACACCACCATGCGCGATGCCAACGATAGAGGCTACGAATGCCTACTGCTATCCGACTGCACCGCCGCAACCGACTACGGCAACTACCTCGCCGCCCTCAAAATGATCAAAATGCAAGGAGGTGTTTTTGGAGCTGTTGCCGACTCAAACGCCTTTATTGAAGCAGTTCATAGCTCTCAGCCATCAGCAGTCGGCACTCAGCTAGCTTCGAGTCGCCCATGAGCAGAAGTCAGACGTTCTCCACCTTACAACAATAGTTTTGAACTGTTAGTTATTAGTGACCAAAAAGCAGAACCAACAAACAACAAACAACAAACTACTGACAACCAGATGAACACCATAACAGCCAGCACTCCTATACAGATAGATAAGCCATTAGAACTAGAAGTGGTGAACATGACCAAGCAATTTGGTACCTTTACCGCCTTAGATAATGTGTCAATGACACTGAAGCCAGGAACCTTTCACGCCTTACTTGGAGAAAATGGAGCCGGTAAAAGTACCTTAGTGAAGTGCATCATGGGTTTCTACACCCCTACCTCAGGTCAGGTGCTGATTGATAAACAAGTACGCACCATCAATAGTCCTCGTGATGCTCACCAGTACGGCATCGGCATGGTTTACCAACACTTTACCTCAGTTCCAGCGATGACCGTGGCAGAAAATCTTGTGCTGTCTCGCTTCGATAGCCCCAATCTAATCAACTGGAAACAAGAATACGAGCAGTTAAATGCCTTCATGCAAACCGCTCCTTTTCAAGTTCCTCTAGATGTCCCGATCGCACAATTAGCCGCAGGGCAAAAGCAAAAGCTAGAAATCCTTAAACAAATTTATCTCAAAGTCCGCATTTTAATTCTGGATGAACCAACTTCTGTCCTTACCCCACAAGAAGCAGATGAAGTCTTAGGCTTACTTCGTCAAGAAGTAACGGCTGGAAAGTTGAGTGTATTAATCATCAGCCACAAATTTCGGGAAGTGATGGCATTTTGTGATGAAATTACCGTACTACGAAAGGGCAAGTTTGCAGGTCGTGATTTGGTGAAAGATCTCACCGTCTCAGACATGTCTGAGATGATGATGGGAGAGAAACGAGAGCCAAAACAGGTTGAAAAAACTAAACTCAAAGCCACAACTCCTGTCCTAGAAATTCAAAGTATTCATGCCGACAAAGACAATGGTTTAGAGGCTGTTTCCGGCGTAAACCTGACCGTCCACAGTGGTGAAATTGTTGGTATTGCAGGTATTTCTGGTAATGGTCAACGGGAACTGGTTGAAGTACTAGCCGGCCAACGTCCGGCAACAGCAGGACAGATGTTGGTTAATGGTGAAGTATATACTGCAACGCGATCGCAAATGTATCGCCATCGCATTTTCGCATTACCAGAGGAACCCCTACGCAACGCCTGTGTCGCGCACATGAGTGTTGCTGAAAACATGGCACTGCGGACATTTGACCGTCCCCCCCAAGCCAAAGGATTGCTACTGATGTTCCAGGCAATGCGACAGATGGCTCAAGGTTTGATTGCTCGATTTTCAGTGAAAACGCCTTCAACAGAAACACCAATTGGCAACCTTTCGGGAGGCAATGTGCAACGTGCTGTCCTAGCACGAGAACTCTCTGCCGAGTACATTCAGCTATTGATTGCAGCTAACCCTTGCTTTGGTCTAGATTTTGCGGCGGTAGAGTTCATTCACACTCAGATTGTTGAAGCACGAAACCGAGGCGTTGCCGTATTACTTGTAAGCGAAGATTTGGATGAATTGCTGAAACTCGCTGACCGGATTTTAGTCATTAGCGATGGCAAGTTTGTTTATGAAAGTGCGACAAGTAATGCTGATTTTGCCACGATTGGACGCAGTATGGCAGGACACTAATGCAACAAGTTTTAATTCTCAAAGACTTACTCAATATCGCAGTACGGCAAGATGAATTATCCTGGGAACCTTTCCGTATAGGGGTTGATATCTACCGACTCTATAAAGATGGAGAAAAAGGTGCAGCCGCTGCATTATTACGCTATAAACCCGGAGCAAGTGTTCCCCAACATGACCATATCGGTTTTGAACACATCTTTATTTTGTCTGGTTCACAAACTGATCAAAACGGTGAACACCAAGTAGGAACCCTTGTAATTAACCCACCAAGTAGTAATCACAAGGTTATTAGCAAAGACGGTTGTATTGTCCTAGCAATTTGGGAAAAACCGATTTCCATCACCAGTTGTGAAACCACCAACAACCAAGAACCAACAACCAACAACTAAAATGACGATCCCCCCTAGCCCCCCTTAAAAAGGAGGGAACCGAGCTGTTCAAAGTCCCCCTTTTTAAGGGGGATTTAGGGGGATCGAACACTCTTTGATACTTCTTAGATATCCTTTAACCACAACAATGGCTTCAATCTCTGCTCAACCCTATAGTTATGAACTCCCTCTTAATGGGGGTTTAGCGTTAATCATCATTGATATGCAGCGAGATTTTCTCGAAGCAGGAGGCTTTGGCGATGCTTTGGGCAATGATGTAACGCGACTCCAGGCAATTGTTCCAACTCTCAAGCAGTTGTTAAAAGCCTTTCGGGCTAAACAACTCCCAATTTTTCACACGATTGAATGCCATCAACCTGATTTATCCGATTGTCCACCGTCAAAGCGGAATCGAGGGCAAAGCGCCCTGAAAATTGGGGATACAGGGCCAATGGGAAGGATTTTAGTTTTTGGCGAACCGGGGAATGGAATCATTCCAGAATTAGAACCCCTACCTGGTGAAACAGTAATTACTAAACCAGGGAAAGGTGCCTTTTACCAGACAAATTTAGAAGCCTTGCTACACAAACAGGGAATCACTCACCTGTTGGTAACGGGAGTAACAACAGAAGTTTGTGTTCAGACTACTATGCGGGAGGCAAATGATCGCGGTTTTGAGTGCCTTATGGTTGAAGATGCAACTGAAAGCTATTTTCCAGAATTTAAACAATCGACACTGGCAATGATGACTGCTCAAGGCGGGATTATCGGTTGGACGGCACCTGCGGCAAATGTTCTACAAGCACTAGAAGTCTTAAGAGTTGTTGGTTGTTAGTTTACCTGAGTCAGGAGAAATGGCTGAACTAAAGCCACCCTACGCATGAGGGTGGCGAGGCGCAAATTGCAAAAATTGTATTTACTTTGAACGACTTGAATTCCTACTGGTTTCGCTTGCACGGGCAGAGTTGGGGCTAAGTTCTAAAAGTGAGCTAGTGGATCAGATTGGGCGTAGGGTTCTTATTGTTTCTCCTAATCCAGCAGCTAAGGACAATATAGAGGAGCCAGCACAGAGAGTAGATTAGCGATCGCCCGAACAACAGTTAGACTTCTCCAAAAGGGCAGCTTTTATGTAATCAGGCAAATAATTAAGAAGCTGAGCGATCGCTTCTGGGGAAAGATGTTGAGTGCTGAGGGTGTGAGTCATGATTCTCTGGAAATCTTTGCTGCTCGATTTTACATTGAGCGATCGAACTCCCATCCATATCCGCGATCGCCCTTCGACTCAGAGGATAGACGATCGCATTCAACAGCCATTGTGCACAGGATTTGCGACAAAAACGAGACGACAGCCAGTTGAATTCTATGTACTATATTTAGCCTTGATAAAAGTCTTTAACCCGTTAGGGGACAAACCTCAGTCGGGACTAGACTTTTGATTGTCATTCCTCTAAACTACGTTAAATCGGTAGGAATAGGTGATTAACTGAGGAAAATGCTAAAAGCGTGAGCAATCAACCGAGCGGTACTGGGTAAGTTACTCCCACTCGATTACAACAGGCGGCGCAAGAAGGATTTAAGTCAAATGTCACTGAAGTTAGGCGAAAAATAGAAACCGTAGTAGCGTGGCAAGCTAAAAATGTTGGGTCAACCAAAGACTAAAAACCCAAATTTATGACCCTTCTCAGATTTTTTCTACCCAGTAAATTAAGCTTGCCACGCTAGTAGGTTGGGTTAAGCGATAGCGCAATCCAACCTACAAAGGTGTCAATGTGACTTAAGGGGAGTGCCATTCGATTGAAGTCAGTGCTGAATCTTCGCTATTTAACCGATTTAAGTCTTTGGCATTTAAACCCATCACTCAGTTTTTTTAGGAGGAAAAGCATGAGAAAGAAATCCATCAAAGGAAAATTTATTAGGACAAAGGCAAAGTTTTTGGTACTTCTTGCCTCATTGTTAGCGATCGCAATACCACTGCTACCGTTTTCACCAACAGCCGCTCAGACTTCACCTAAAATTCAATTTGTCTCGCCAGACTGGGTTACCGCTAATGCCAATGACCCCAATCTTCGTATCCTTGATGTCCGAATTAATCCATTTGACTACTTCATTGGACACATTCCCAACGCAGTTCACCTCGCTGAAAATACCCTGCGGGGACCGAATGGTGTTCTTCCCGTGCAGTATTGGCAACCAGAGAAAATAGTGCAGACATTATTCCAAGCTGGAGTGACAGACAATAGTCGCGTATTAATCTACTCCGATGGGCGAGATGTCTTAGGTGCAACAATGGTCGCCTACGCTCTAGAACGATTGGGACATACAAAGGAGGTAGCAGTACTCGATGGTGGCTTTGCAGGGTATGAAGCCAGTCAACCTGTAACCAAAGAATTTCCTAACTACAAGCAAGGGAAACTAACGCTACGAGATAACAGTTCGATTCGGGTAACTCTAAATGAAGTGAAAAGCTTGATTGGCAAACCTGGAGTCACCTTCATCGACCCCAGACCGCCAAAGGTATTCCAGGGTGAGGAAAATATTTGGGTACGCAACGGGCATATTCCAGGTGCAAAAAATATTCCTTGGCCTACCTTTACCGTCGGAAACGCAGCTACCGATGAAGGTAATTTTCACCAGTTGAAACCCTTAAGCGAAATTCAGAAGCTGTTAACTGACCGAAGGATTACTCCAGACCAAGACATCATTGTGACGTGCAGCACGGGACGCGAAGCAACGCTACAATATGTCGTCCTTAAACACTTGCTAGGTTATCCCAAAGTGAGAATCTACGAAGGTTCGTGGACTGAGTATAGTTCTCAGCCGGACTTACCAGTAGCGACTGGTCCAGAAAAGGCTGCATAGCAACAAAATGCTATTTACGAGCAGTTTGTCGGTCAGATAAGTTGTTGTGCATTTAAATTGCAGTTTGGAATCGCTAAAAGGCTTAGCTCTATCGGTTCGCACGATTTTGGCTTTAGACTTGCTCAATACCCTCCTCCGCTATATCAAAAGTAGCTGGTGGAGGATTTGTTTCCTTCATCAGTTAACCTCTAATTGCCTGAAGTATTTGGAACCCATGGAGGTCTTTAACCATGAAACTCAGTATTTTATCAATCGTGGGACTACTAACCGCGTTCAGTTTAGTTACCTCCGTTATCGCTGAAAGTGCGAATCCGGAGAGTATTGTTAGTTGCGGTCCAACTCCGAGTCCTGATCGCAAACCGCCAAATCCAGACCAACCCACTACCTAAGCCAATGGCTATTCAATGTGCCTGGTGAGAGGCAGGAGACGCAGGATGAGAGGATTATGCAATGGCTAGACCCTCCTCTCACAAACCATCTAAGTAAAAGGCGATCGCTTCTTTTTAAGCAATTGCTCTTGAAAATCTCGTGTACATTAAAGAGCTATTTGTCGCGTTTAAATACTTGTTGTCCCGGTCAAACCCTCGTACAGCAAAGGCTTTAGCCTTGACACTAGCTGCTTAAATTAGACAAAAATCTCTTCTTTGTAGTACAAGCATACTACAAAAATACTACAAATTTTATTTACTCAGTCTTATATGCGGATGAAAGGACTTGAACCTTCACACCTTGCGGTACTAGAACCTAAATCTAGCGCGTCTGCCAATTCCGCCACATCCGCGAACATCGCCTTGGCTATCATAGCAAAAACTTGAGCATTATATGAACTTAAGTCAAAAGACGACAACGCCCTGCTTAAACGCTGCCGTCCTGGTTAATCAAGCTTAGGTTCTCACAATCGAAGACCTGCTTAGGTTTGAGGAGGCATAATCACTTTATCAACAGCGTGGATAACACCATTGCTTGCCTCAATATCTGGCTGAGTCACTGTCGCATCGTTCACTTTAACGGCACTACTGGCGCTATCCACCTGAACATTGACGGGTGTTCCCTGAACAGTGCCTACTTCTCCAGGCTTGATTTGGCTAGAAGTTACTTTACCCGGTACCACATGGTAAGTCAGAAGCTGCACCAACTGTTCTTTGTTTTCCGGCTTCAACAAGTTGTCTACTACCCCATCTGGCAAAGCTTCAAACGCAGCATCAGTTGGAGCAAAGACTGTATAAGGCCCTTGTGCTGATAGCGTTTCCGTTAAATCTGCGGCTTCAACGGCTTTGGTGAACGTTTTAAAGGAATCATTGGTAGATGCTAACTCTACAATTGTTCCGCTCGCTGCGGCATCAGGAGAGGCTGTAACGGCTGGACTATTTGCAGGAGGTACCTCAGGAGCTTCAGCAACAGGTGATTGGCTGACATTAGCCTCTGGTGTATTTTGGCTACAAGCAGATAACGCAGCGACACTGCTCAAACTCACAAGTCCAACGAGAACGATCTTGGAAATACCGTTGATACGTTTCATATGGGATTCTGGGGTGCAGATAATGTTAAGAACTTTTAACAACCCTAACTACTTCTTAACATTAATGCCCTCAGCCTTCCGGAGGGCGATCGCTTCTACCCCCAGACAGACACAGAACGATCGCTTTCTCATTAAGTGATCGCCTAAAGTCTATTTCTTCATAATGCTCAACAGCTAAAAGCTTCCTGCTTCACCCCATCAGCAGGGACTCACCACCATCAATCCACATTTCTGTTCCCGTGATGTGGCTAGAAGCATCCGAGGCTAAAAATAACACTAGCTGTGCTACTTGTTCAGATGAACCCGGTTTACCGTCCGTTAGCGGAATTTTTCCTTCAGGAAATTCCACAGGTTCGCGAATCTCGTCTAAATCTCGTTGCTCGGTGCTTTCTTCAATATTCGTTGTAATTGCTCCTGGGCAAACAACGTTAACACGGACGCGGTGTTCTGCAAGTTCCAGAGCAACCATTTTGGTAAAGGCTACCTGAGCCGCTTTGGTACAGGAATAAGCAGTAGCCCCCGTATTGCTGAAGATGCGCGTACCGTTGACGGACGATGTCACAATAACTGAGCCACCCTGTTTTTTCAGATAAGGTACGGCATACTTGACAGTCAAAAATGTTCCTTTGAGATTGACGTTGATTGTCTTGTCCCACTCATCAGGTTCCAGTTCCTCCAAAGGTGCCCAAACGCCATTAATTCCAGCGTTGGCAAACACAATATCAAGACGCCCCCATTGATTCACAATCTTTTGAACCGCTTGTTGCATCTCATCAGGCTGTGAGATATCAGCCCCTACTGGAATGGCTTCTCCACCAGCATCTTTTATCTGAGTAACGGTTTCTTGGAGTTCATCCTCAGTTCTACCCAGCGCCGCAATTTTTGCCCCTTCTTTCGCCAGCAGCAGTGCGGCTGCTTTGCCAATGCCGGAACCGGCACCCGTGATCAACGCGACTCTTTCTGCCAGTTGCATCGGCTTTTTCTCCTTCGATTCTCTAACCTGATGGTTAAACATCGAGAGAGGCTGAACATCCCTCTTGTGAGGGAAGTCTGGAGGTGTCGCGTTTAGAGTGTGTATACTCAACTACTGGCTGTAGCAAGAGCCTTATCGTGCTAGTTCCTCACTCCATATAAACGGTGTCAAACGGGAGTAGAGTCTCAAGTCTTGCAATAAAATCAAAAAGTTTTAAAGAGTCTAGCCATGTCATTCCACGAACAGAACATCGAAGCCTTTATTCAGTTGTTGAAAAATCAGCGATCGCTTTTTTCGGCTCAACATCGGGCAAGCCTGGATAAACTTGCCGCTACTCTTCCCGATGATGAAGAAAAGATATCAGAAGCGATCGCTTCTTGGTACGAGCAACACCCAAAAATTCTTGACGCTCAGCTAGATACCCTCAATACCCTGCTTACTAACGAAATCAACGTCAGTAGAGCGATTGCTAGAACAGACTCCAGCGCTAGCGACGAAGAGGAAAATTACCGAAAAAAGCTGATTGACGCGATTAAAACAAGTGCCAGATAAAACCAAATAAGTCTGCCTAGGCAGACTTACTTCCATCGAACAGCGACTCAACGAATTAAAGTATTCGCTATACCTCGACTTTTACACCTTTCCAGAAAGCGATATAGCCTTCAATGTTCTTCGCCTTGTCTTTTGCCGTTGGGTAATACCAGGCAGCATCCTTGTTCTGTTGCCCATCTACTTCAATGGTGTAATAACTGGCTTGTCCTTTCCAAGGACAGCTAGTGTGGGTACTGCTTTCTTGAAAATACTGCTTGTTGATCGAGTCGGGTGGGAAATATTGGTTACCTTCCACGACTTCGCACTTGTCGCTCTCGGCGAGAACTGCACCATTCCAGATTGCTTTTGGCATTGTTACTTTACTTAATAAACTTTCTAACTACTATTATGAGGCGATAAGTACGAGTAAAACTTAGTCGTGAGCTTATGGATATTTTAATTGTTGAGGATGAACCAGAAATCGCCAAGCTCATCCAGCTAGCTTTAGAAAGAGAAGGGTTTTCCTGCCACTGGTGTCGTGATGGACTAGAAGCCTTGCAGGCGTTTGGGAAGCAGCAACCCGATGTCATTATTTTGGATTTGATGCTTCCTGGTTTAGATGGTTTGGAGCTATGTGCGAGAATTCGTCAAAAACCAGGTGCAAAAGACCCCTATATTTTGATGCTGACCGCTAGAGGGGAGGAAATTGACCGTGTAATCGGTTTATCGACTGGTGCGGATGATTACATGGTCAAACCGTTTAGCCCGACAGAACTGGTTGCGAGAGTTCGGGCACTACTACGGCGTAGTCTACGACATGGCGGACAGCATCTGGTTTACCAGACTCAACATTTTGCTGTTGATGTAGATCAACGCATTGCGACACGCCAACTCGATGCTGGCAAGTCAGAAGCCTTAGACTTAACAACGCTAGAATTTAACCTCCTAGCAACGTTTATCAGTCAGCCAGGTCGTGTCTGGAACCGGACTCAGCTCATCGATAAACTTTGGGGTAATGACTTTTTTGGGGATGAACGGGTGGTAGATACGCATGTGGCACGGTTACGGAAAAAAATAGAGCCTGACCCAGCTAATCCAACATTTGTAAAGACAGTTATCGGTGTCGGCTATAAGTTTGAAGATGTAGCTGTTGCTTAAAGCGATGAGTAAGACTGGTTTACGTAAAACGAAGTCTTTGCCCCTGGTATCACGCCTCTTCCTCTCTCATCTCCTAGTCATGATGGTGGCAGTGAGTTCTCTTGTGATCATTGGCAAGTTGTCTTCCCCGCGTTTCTTTGTTTTGCATCTGCAACAACTCGAAGGTAGAGGGGTTACTTTACGCTATGCCCGTACCAATTTAATAAAAGGGTTTGAAACCGCTTGGAATCGCAGCACGTTCTGGGCAGTGATTGCGGGTGGCACAGCGGCGGGTGGACTCAGTTATTGGGTTTCTAAACGGATTGTGCAACCTTTGACTCAGATTGAGCAAATTACTCAAAGGTTTGCCGCAGGACATTTGGATGAACGACTGCCGCCGAGTGAAATTCCCGAAATCAATCAACTGACGACCAGTTTTAACCGTATGGCAGTCAGTTTAGAAGATGTGGAACATAGACGTAGAGAACTAGTAAGTGACCTCACTCATGAATTGCGAACTCCGTTAACTGTTCTTCGTGGTTATCTAGAAGAACTTGCAGATGCCCGGATTGAGCCAACCCCAGGGGTTTATCAGCAACTAGCAAAAGAAACTAGACGCTTAGAACGCTTAATCAATGATTTGCAGGAACTTTCCAAGGCAGAAGCTGGCTATCTACCGATTCATTTGCAAGCGGTTAACTTGCGTCCGTTGTTGGAGTCGCTAGTACAAAAATTTTCTGACCAGTTGCTAGAAGATGGGCCATTATTACGATTGGAATGTCCTGACCAACTACCGAGTGTACTCGCTGACCCTGATCGTGTAGAACAGGTTCTGGTTAATCTTATTGGTAATGCCCTAACTTACACCAAAACAGGCTCGATTACTGTTCGGGCTTGGACAGAAGCTGAAGGAGCAACTAGCCGCTTACCTCAACTGTGGATTGCGGTGACGGACACGGGAATTGGGATCGCCGCCCAAGATTTGCCCCATGTTTTTGAGCGTTTCTGGCGTGCTGAAAAGTCTCGAAATCAGCACACTGGAGGCACTGGTATTGGTCTTGCAATTTCTCAACGCTTGGTTGAACTGCAAGGTGGGCAGCTTGAAGTCGAAAGTCAACTAGGTATAGGCAGTACATTTCGGTTTTACTTGCCTTTGGCGTAAGTTGACTGGATTGGGATAACGACAAGTGAGTACCATAAACATTTGCTGTACCAAATATTTGCTTATTTTCTCTCCCTATTCTTGCCAAGCCGCATCGCTGTAAAATGAGGCAGCAAGCTGTTGTTTCTGATCTTCTGATAACCAAGATGACTCTATTCCATGAATAATCAGCATTCGGATATCATGGCGAGAAAAGCCTAGTTTTTCTTCTAGTAGTTGATACTCTTGGGCTAAGGAGTTATTAAACATTTTTGGGTCATCGGTATTGATAGTTACGACGATACCCTGCTCAAAATAGCGTTTTACTGGGTGCGCTTCCAGAGATGAGACTACCCCAGTTCTTAGATTAGAAAGGGGACACATCTCTAGGGGAATTTGGTGTTCAGCTAAGTAGTCAAGCAGAGACTCATCTTCCTCAGCGCGAGTTCCATGTCCGATGCGATCGCATTGTAAACTGCGGATAGCTCCCCAAATACTCTCAGCTCCTGCTACTTCTCCTGCATGGACACTGGTACAAAAGCCGAGATGACGTGCCTTATCGTACACTTGGGCAAATGGTTCTGGTGGATACTCATGTTCTGAACCGCCAATCCCAATCCCAATAACGCCCAAGCTCTTGATCTCACTGACTTCTGCCAGGGTCACAGTTGCTCTCTCTGGTCCAAAATCTCGAATCAAATCGGCTACTAATGCCACTTCAATGCCTGGAACTTGAGTAAGTCCTTTCCGGATGGCTTCAGTTAACTCCTGGGTTTTTAAGCCATGCCGAGCAAAGTCACCTGGGGAATAAAAGGCTTCTACATAGCGAATATTTTGCTGCTCTAGGTCTTGTGCAATGGCTTTTGCAATAAAGGTAAAGTCTTCGTACTCTCGGAGAAACTGGTTTTTCCAAAGCCAAGTGTCAATAAAGTGAGGAAAATCGCGGTATTTAAACCGTTGTTGGAGTGCTTCAAGGGTTGAAACTGATGGGTCACCTCCATATTTTTGTACAAGTTCCCACAAGGCTTCATGGGGAATTGCTCCCTCTAAGTGTAGGTGCAATTCAACTTTCGGGACTTGCTCAAACCAGGTCTTTCCTGAACGTAAAGCCATATTAGTAGCTTGATTCATCTTAAAAGTGTAAGCATTTCTACTGACTTGGAGTAACAATAAAGTTTTACTCTGTAGTCGCGTCAAGATAAGCACTAAGAAGAAAAGCTATCATAAGCCAGAGCGTTGCCGTTTTAGCAAGTCGATAATATCTTTTCAATAATTTAATAAGCCAATGTGCATTCAAATTGCATATAGGAATAAGCCTAACTGCTTGCTACTCCTAAGACGAGGGAAAAAGCGATCGCATATACCAAGGACTGACATTGAAATACGGATAATTCACCCAGTCCCGCTCCACAAATAGGCTGGAAACTCGACAAGATTTAAAACTCAAGACTGACCATCACGACGCCCCAGTTCATAGACACCACACCCCATACAGGCAAGGATACCCATACTAATTGCCCAGCTACGACCTAGACTCAGTTCAACGCCCCAGTTACACAAGCTACCAATAAGTAAAAAAGGCACAATACTCAATAGTGATGCGTATAAAGCATTTTGTGCTTCTCTACCCTTACGAGTTTTCTCAAATTCCTCCACTGAGGTATAGAGCAATCGTTCAGCAAAGTTAAACCAACGATTGAGTTGCTCCATCACCCACTGGGTCAAGGACGAGAAGCTTAAATACAGTGCCAGCGACCATAAGGACGCACCTGCGATCGCACTAGCATCTAGATCGAATCGGAACGGGAATAGTTGAGTCAGCATCGGTTGAGGGACAGGCTCAGTTGCAGTAGATTGAAGCCTATTCAGGCATCTTAACAAAACTACAGGATTCTGAATACTTACAAAGTCTCAAACCTGTCTAAGAGTAGAAATTGAACACTTAGCAAACCTTTAATAGGGTGTTGACAGAGCAACACTCTAGAGTATGATCTTGCGAAGAATTAAATTTGTGTGAGCAAAAAATTCACGAAACAAACTCTTACTACTCAAAACACAGTAGAGGGTGTGAACGATTGCTTGGGTGTCAGCTACTGAACCATAGCCACCACCAATCATAAGAGTGAACAAATGCAGCAAGCGTCTAAACCCCAATGGCATCCAAATCACAAGAGGTTACTTCTAAGCCTTCTATTTTTGCTAGGGCTGACTATGAGCAGTTTTATTACGCTAGGAGGGGTAAGGCACGAATCGGTGAGTGCCTCAGAAGCTAAGTCAGTTCAGGCAGCAAACTCCAATTCCTGGAAAGGAGCTTCCTTTCCTGTAGAAAATTTTCAAGGCTACACCTCTGGTTTCGGCTACCGTCGCTCGGCTACAGGCGGTTCTGGTAGGGAATTTCATCGAGGCTTAGACATGGCAGCGCCAGACGGAAGTTACATCCGCAACTGGTGGACGGGTCAAGTTGTAGAAGTTTCTGATAATACGCTGTGCGGCACTTCAATCAAAATCCAGTCAGGAGAGTGGACACACATCTACTGCCACATGAAAGGACACGTTGAAGGAGGGTCAAGTGGTCGTTACTTCATTGACCGTACTGGTGGTATTCAAATCTGGGAAGGTCAACAAATACTAGTTGGCGCAAGAATTGGTCGAGTTGGGATGACAGGTCGTACTACTGGACCTCATCTACATTGGGGTCTAAAGTACGCTGACCAATATATAGACCCAGCGACTGTGCTTCGGGCAATGTACACTGACCAAGGGAGCGCTGGGAACGTTTCCAGCAACATGCAACAGCGAGACTAAACAGAAAGCGGCGGGAAACTCCTGCCTTCTACGAAGGTGAGGAATAGCCGTCCGCCGCTTTGTTATTTGTTCTTTGCTCTTTGTTGTTTGTTAAAGAATACGAATAACCAATAACCAACAACAAATAACGCTTTGATCCACGTCCTTGCTGACAAGGGATGAGTTAACCAGAAACGACTAACTTTTCCCCTTGTAACTGGCTTTGCTCATTCATGATTTCCAGCAACTGGTCACCGTCAATTGTTTCTTTCTCAATCAACAGCTCAACTAATTGGTCAATGACAACGCGATTGTCACGGATGATTTGACGAGCTTTGTCATGGCAGTGTTCAACAATTGTGTGGACTTGGGCATCAATCCGGGCAGAGATTTCCTCTGAGTATTCCGCCGACCTCGACATGAAGCCGCCCCCCAGAAAGACTTCTCCTCCTTGTGTTTCTAGGGACAGAGGGCCTAAGTCACTCATGCCAAAGCGCGTCACCATTTGCCGTGCCAAAGACGTTATGGTTTGCAAGTCACCACCAGCACCTGTTGTCACTTCGGCATCGCCAAACACTTCTTCCTCTGCTGCTCTACCCCCTAAGGCGGCAGTGATACGCGCTAGTAGCTGGGCACGGGAAACTAACCCCTGTTCTTCATTGGGAGTAAACCAGGTAAGACCACGGGCTTGTCCACGAGGAATTAGAGTGACCTTTTGTACAGGGTCATGTTGGGGTAGCAAGGTGCCAATGACAGCATGTCCGACTTCGTGGTAGGCAATCAAGCGCTTGCTCTTGCTGTCCACTAAGGGGGTGCCTTCCATCCCTGCGACAACGCGGTCAACAGCGTCGTTAATCTCCAACATGGTGATCGCATCTTTGCGACGTCGGGCGGTGAGGATTGCCGCTTCGTTGAGTAGGTTGGCAAGGTCTGCACCTGTAAATCCAGGAGTACGCCGTGCGATCGCTTCTAGGGAAACTTCTGGGGCAATCTTTTTATTACGAGCGTGGACTTCCAGGATTCCCTGCCGTCCTTTGAGGTCAGGCGCATCGACCATCACTTGCCGATCAAAGCGTCCTGGACGCAACAGGGCGGAATCAAGAACATCAGGACGGTTAGTCGCTGCGATGATGATAATCCCGGTATTCCCTTCAAATCCGTCCATCTCCGTGAGCAACTGGTTCAGGGTTTGCTCTCTTTCATCGTTCCCTCCACCGATACCTGCACCACGCTGTCTACCAACTGCGTCAATTTCATCAATGAAGATGAGGCAGGGAGCATTTTCTTTGGCTTTCTTGAACAAGTCACGGACGCGGGAGGCACCAACACCAACGAACATTTCAACGAATTCTGATCCGGAGATACTGAAGAAAGGCACTCCAGCTTCACCTGCGATCGCTTTTGCCAGGAGAGTTTTTCCCGTACCCGGAGGCCCAACTAAAAGGACACCTTTAGGGATTTTTGCTCCAACAGCCGTGAAACGTTCCGGTTGTTTGAGGAAGGTAACCACTTCTTGCAGTTCTTCTTTGGCTTCTTCGATTCCGGCAACATCATTGAAAATTACGCCAGTTTTCGCTTCCATTTGGAACCGTGCGCGGGATTTGCCGAAATTTAAAGCTTGTCCTGAGCTATTGCTAGAACGCCGCAGGATCATCATTAATCCTGCAAGTAACAATAAGAGCAAAAATAAATTCGCAACAAGCCCCAACGCAGCAGAGTTATCTGCCGTAGGCTCTACATCAAATTCAACCTTGTTGTTGCGGAGTCTCTCAATTAGCTCAGAATTTTGCTCCAGCAAAACCACTTCTTGTGGAGCGTCACTCTCTTTCTGCCCCACTAGCTTGACTTTAGCAACCCTTGTCGCTGGGTCAATTTCTACTCTAGTAACTTCACCCGCATCAACCTTTTGCAACAACTGCCCATAGCTGAGAGACTTCTGCTCAGTCTGCTGCGCTTGAACTGGAGTACCTAGCATTACTCCTTGAAAAATCAGCAAACTGGCGGCAAGACGCCAGAAGTTGCGTGGCGCGACTTTTGGCTTCTGTTGCTTCGAGACAAGCGCCTGCGTCTCTCCTTCCTTTCTCAAATCACTGGTTGGTTGGTTTCCCATCCATGCCCTCATCCAGGAACTGTTTTTCATTTTTCATTTCCTTGTGCGTCCTGCCTTGACTCAACTCTTATTTAAAGCGCGTTACGCTCCGATCGCCTGACGTGGAGTTGAACTATCTAGTTTCTAGTGTAACTTTCTCAATTCTTGCCGTAGCTTTCCATCCGGCAATGGATTGATTTGTGATACTAATCCCAAGTTTTAAGGTCAAGGGTAATTTTAATTTTGTTGACTGTTCGTTCACGCTTGCTGACAACACATGGGGTTGTTATGGGTGAGGAAGCAACGTTTGCCAAGTTTTTGCAAAACCTGTTATATTAAGTGTAGTCGTAATGAGTACGCCTTACTTGCATGATTATTCCTCAAGCCTCATCTATGGGGAAAGCAGGAACCAACTGACTAAAGTTAAGCCAAAGTATTTTTGCTGTTTAACGTGGAGACTGTAAGTGAAATGGTGAAGATTGTTGGAATTGGCGGTAGTTTGCGACCTAACTCTTCTAGTTATCAAGCTTTAGATGTAGCGATTCGGCGAGTGCAAGCCTTAGGGGCTGAGACCCAAGTGCTTGACCTACGCCAGATGCAGCTTCCATTTTGTAATGGTGAAAAAGAATATCCAGACTACCCGGATGTCATTCGGTTGCGTGAAGCGGTTCAGGAAGCCGATGGCTTAATTTTGGCAACACCGGAATACCATGGCAGTGTTAGTGGTGTGTTGAAAAATGCTTTGGATTTGATGAGCTTTGACCAGCTATCTGGCAAGGTTACAGGGCTGATTAGTGTACTGGGAGGTCAGTCTAACAGCAATGCCCTGAATGACCTACGAGTAATTATGCGTTGGGTACATGGCTGGGTAATTCCAGAGCAAGTTGCGATCGGTCAGTCTTGGAAAGCGTTTGATAAAGATGGCAAGCTGTTGGATGACCAACTTTCACAACGGTTCGATCAGTTTGCTGAAAGTTTAGTAGAAAATACCCGTAAGCTTCGTGGGGTGTCATAAGACGTAGCTTGTTGAAAGATGTTAGAGGTTTAGATTCCCGACTTCTCTAAAAAGTCGGGAATCTCGCTTTCACAAATCATCTAGGACGGCTATGTACGACCCCTTAATGATGGTGATGGTGGTCGTCGTGGTGATGATGGTGGTGAGAAGCCTGCGCTGCTGCTTGTTGAGGGTTCACTGCCAAAGCTTGCTCAGATAACAACGCTTCAATTTGAGGATTTGCCCAATCTGCTGCCATCTTTAAGAAATCAGGATGATCGTTAACGCAGGGCATCTCGACGTAGGTAACATGAGGGCTACGTTTCTTCAGATTGTGGACGATGTGATGGACATCCAGCAGAGTTTCATGATTTTCTGTCGCAAAGCCAATCGGCATCATGACAATTGCGGTTGCGCCCAAGTCAATGAGATTCTTTGCCGCTAACTCGGTGTTAGGCTGAGTCCAGTCAATTAGAGGTGTTTGGTGGTTGAGCCAACCTACTGAAATTAAGGGATACTTGTTAATCAGTTTTTCTCGTACTCGCTCATAAAGCGCCTCACTTTCCATGATGCCAGAGGTAAAGCCTTTGGCTTTGTGAGGACAACCGTGGTTCATCAGCACAATACCCGTTTGCGAGGGCAAGTGGGCTACAGCTAAATCGGCGGCGATTTTCTCCTCAACCAGTCGAGCTAGTAGGTCAATATAATCCGGTTCGTTGTAGAAAGAAGGGATGTAGCGCTGTCCCTTAACCCAGTGTGCGCTTCCATCAGTTAACTTCACAAGAGCATTGTTCACTTGCTCGACAGCAATGCCACTGGTGAAGATGGAATCAACAACCAACAAAGGATAAATCAGGAGTTTGTCAAACCCTTGGGCTTTAATTTCCTCTAGGACTTGTTCAGGAAGGAAGGGAGCGCAGAAGTTAAAGGCTTTGAAAACTTTAATGCGATCGCCCCATTTTTCTTGCAGGTTTTTTTCAATACCCGCTCGTTGCTCCTCAAAGATTTTGTTATGGGGAGAGATAAAGTTATCATGTTGGTGTCCCCACTCGTGGAAGTCAAAAATCGCTAGAAGCTTTGCTAGTGGTGGATAAATCCAGGTGGGTACAGGGGCAAATTTTGCGGTAAGTAGATTTAAGGCTTGTTCGTTGTAGTTAGCAAAGTCTTCGTAACTCTCAACTTCACCGTAGCCCATGAGTAAGACAGCAACGCGATCGCTACCGCCAGTGGGTAGATCTGTTACCTGATGTAGTTTTTCGGGAGTGGCAACCACTTCACGTTCCTCAATAGATTCAACTTTATATAGCTGAGGCATCTTAGGATTGTTTTCAGATGCACCCCGGCTATCCTTTAGCCTAGCATCCCCTCTAGGGGGATGAAGTAGGGGTTCCACAACTGATTAATTAAGCTTTCACCCCTTGAAATGCATATCAGCTTAATTCAACTTGTTTCGCACTCGCCTCATTGAACAAGCTGCGCGATGATATCGAAAACTCAAGCTCAAGAACTAGTTGCAAGTCTCGCGACTTTTAGTTAAGTCAAATTGTCCAACTTAACTTTGAAGGGAGGTACAGCAATGGCAATTAAATTTAAACAACTCGTACAGGCACGTCAGGCTCTCAAAACATCTAATAACCTTGGAGATTTCGCAATTCTTAAAGCTGATGCTTTTGGTGCAAGAGTCAATCCAGAAATAGCGTCTAAACTGCAACCGCTTGTCGGATACCACCCACCAATCGATTTAGAGGAATTAAGCCACTACCCTAAGGGTAGCTTTGGCTGGGAATACGCTCATCACATGAAGGTGAATCATCTAAAACCCTTTAATGTGAGTCCTGAACTAGAGGAGATTGCTACACGCAATGTCTTTGCCCTGAGATATGCCGTCACCCATGATATTTTTCATGTTTTGCTGGGATTTGACACGAGCTATGCTGGGGAAATTGGAGTTCTTGCTTTTGCTGCTGAGCAAAACTACAGTTCATCTCTAAAAATTAGCTTAAGCTTAGCGAAGGTACTTTATCCAGTTGTGGCTCCCTCTCAAATCAAGGAGATTTTTGCCAACCTTCATAAAGGGCAAGAACTGGGAAAGAAAGCCGAATTTCTTCTGGGATTTCGCTTTGAGGATTATTGGCAACGACCTCTGAGTGAAGTCAAAGCGATGCTAGGGCTGACGTAAGCTGCCGGAACTACTCTCCCTGCTTCCCCTGCAACCCGTTTCCTCACTCTATAGCCAATTTACTTACCGTCGATAGGGTCCAGGATTGAGTAACGGCGCTTCAGTGATTCTAATGATATAGGGGTGGTAGTTGTTGGTGTCGTAAGAACCCACCCAAACTCGATAAGTGCCAGCTAGCCACTGACCTGCTACACCTGGGTTTTTACCTTGATAATCATCATTACACCAACTACCACCAGGGCCACTAATCAAAAGAGTTGTGTCCTCTGGACTGTTTACTTGCAGGCTTAGATAGTTAAAAAACGTTGTCAAAACCACTGTATGGTCAGGCGCTTGATCCACAAAACCCATGCAGGGGCCAGTGGGTGTCTGGGCACGACCAGCAATATTTCTTGCTGGAACAGCGCCACCGCTGATACCCCTGATTACTACAGGGTCTGGGGAAAATTTTGGTCCCAGTCTAACGTTCTCGAAGATTTGCTGCGACTGGGCTGGTAGGGCTTGAGCTAAGGCTCCGATGAATAGCCCACCAGCTAGTATTGCAGTCAGATTAGCAAAGTAGGCGGCAAGGTTGATTGAGGTTACCCAACTAGACATACCGACGAAATTTTTCCCTCGCTGCTGTTTCACTGGTTTGTGTATTTTAGTGGCTATGAACGGCGCGTTGATATTGAATATGAACGGCTCTAATCGTAGCAGTGACGGGATAGTTGTCGATAGTGTTCCGAACAGCCTTTTATTCAATCGTGAAGGTGTTCATCGATTATTCATGCCGCCAAAGATAGTGCCTTTTGCAGGCGGGTTTTGTCGATCCCTTGCTGGTGGAGAAGTACCCAAGATTCAACGAGATCGGGCCCATTAACATCGCCTGTAAGACCAGCACGAAGCGATCGCATCACTAATCCTTTCTTGACATTTTTCTCTTTGGTGACTGTTTTAATAATCTCCTGAGCTTGCTCTGAACTGAGTTCAGGATAATTATCAAGAGTATCAAGGATCGCTTGAACAACTTCACTAGCACCCTCTTTTTTCATCTGAGCAGCAGCTTCTTCGCTAAACTCAACTGACTCAGTAAAGAGCATCCTCGACATCTCTACCGCTTCTGGCAAGCGAGCCAAACTTGGTCCAATTACCGCTGCCAACTGTTCTAACCATGCGCGATCGCTTACTGGATCAAATTCAAAACCAGCCTTCTGCCAGTAGGGAATCAATAACTCCACTAGCTGAGGGGCTGGCATCGCATGGAGGTATTGACCGTTCAACCAGTCCAGCTTTGCCCAGTCAAACTTTGCCCCTGCTTTGTTAACCCGCTCAAAGCTAAACTGATGCGCCGCTTCTTCCAGAGTAAAAATTTCCTGCGTTGAGTCCGGTGGCGACCAACCCAGCAACGTCATGTAATTGACTAATGCTTCCGGTTTGAAGCCCATTTCCTTGAAGTCAGAGATCGAAGTCACGCCATCACGCTTCGAGAGTTTCTGTCCCTTTTCGTTCAGGATTAAGGGTGTATGGGCAAACTCCGGTACTGCTGCCCCTAGCGCTTCGTAGAGCAAAATTTGTTTCGCTGTATTCGCGATGTGGTCTTCGCCTCGGATGACATGAGTAATCTGCATATCAATGTCATCTACTACTACGGCAAGATTGTATAGTGGCTGACCAATAACAGAGGACGGTGGTGATGGATCTGTGCCAATAATCTGTTTCTTGATAACTTCAATCTTCTTGGACAACTCATGGCGTTTATCCGCAAAAAGTAAGGATTGGGAAACAAACCAGATTGTGTAGCCGAGTCCTACTGACTTAAAAATAGTCGGTAGTAAAGGAATATCATTGATTGCACCGAACACATTCAGCAGCAACTTGCCAAGAATAACTGCCGCTAAAATAATGAGGACGAAGGTAACAATAGGCTTTTTCCTCAAGAAAAAGAAGATATCGTCACTTGGGGGGTCTGGTTCCTGCTTCTCAGAGCGGGCAATCACCATATCACCCCCAAGGTCACTGCCTTTCCATGTGACTTTTCCGCGCACTAAGTCGTTCCAGACAATCTCCCGGTCATCATCAATAATGAAGCGAATGACTGACTTCCGACCTTCGGCTTCAAAAGCTGCACGTTGCTCCGATGTCAGGTTACGATGCCGATTATCATAGCGGGGTGCTTCTTTTCTCGCTTTTTGGGCTGCCCGCATTTCCTCTAGTTCAGCTTCTGTGTCGTAGCTACGATAAGCTAGTCCTTTATCCAGAAGTGTTTGAGTCGCTTGACGATACAGGTCAAGGCGTTTGGATTGGAACGTAGGGCCCTCGTCCCAGTTCAGTCCCAACCAGGCGAGACCATCAAGGATATTTTGGGTATATTCAGGACGCGATCGCGTTGTGTCTGTATCTTCAATACGCAGAATAAACTGACCGCCGTGGTGACGGGCATATAGCCAGTTAAAGACGGCTGTTCTTGCCGTACCGATATGTAAGTTTCCAGTTGGACTGGGGGCAATACGGACTCTAACAGTCACGAGATAAATCTCTTTTGAGTTGGTTACTAGTTATTTAAGCTACCACTTTTGGGGATAGCTGGTTGCCTAGGAGCTACTTTCTACGGGACTGACGGGGCTCGAACCCGCAACTTCCGCCGTGACAGGGCGGTGCTCTAACCAATTGAACTACAGTCCCAATTTTCAAGCCTTTACCAGTATTCCAAGCTTGAGGAGATTTGTCAAGCAGGTTTTCCAATAATTTTTTCGTTGACCTGAGACAAGACGATTACCCCTCATCCTCGTAAGAGATACTTTACCGTTTCGACTAGCTCTTGGGGGTAAAAAGGTTTGGCAATGTAGGCATCGGCACCTTGCTTGATTGCCCAGTAGAGGTCAAATCGTTCGCTCTTATTGGTACATATAACTACAGGTGAGTTCTGTGTTCTCTTATCAGATTTGAGCCGACGGCAGACCTCGTAGCCATTCATTCTCGGTAGGATGATATCTAGAACGACTAAATCTGGACATTTCCCCTGAACTTGTTGGAGAGCTTCGACACCATCACCGGCAAAACTAACATTCAGCCCATTTGCTTTAAGCAGACCTGAAATCATCTCTCGTTGTGTAGGACTATCTTCCACGACCAGAACTGTAGCCATAACTATTTAACATAAAAGTGTCTTATTGGCTTTAATTACATTTCTTACGGTTGAAATTAGCGTCAATCAGTGGATGGAACTTTAGTTTTGTCTTACTCTTCCTTTGGAGCGAATCGAGCAGGAGAGGGGAATGGGGAGGGGCGTCTTTCAAGGGCAAGTTTTTTAAGAAGGCGAAAGAAGAAAAAGCAAGGAGATTTGTATGAAAGAATTTGGACTGACGAAGGATAGCCGCTTAGCTATAGTTAGCTTGCTCTCCGTCTTGGTTATGCTCCTTTGCTGGGTTATTTCGCCAGTATTTCCAACTACAGAGCCGAAGGCAGCAATTTTTGAGGAAGTTTGGGAAACCGTGAACGATAACTTTTACGACCCAAACTTTAACGGCGTAGATTGGAGAGCAATGGGCGAGAAGTATAAGCTTCAAGTCATGCAAGCCCAATCCAGCGAAGACGTTGTGGCTGTGATTAATCAAATGCTCTCTGAGTTAAAGACTTCTCACACCTACTTCTACACCCGCAATGAGCCAGCCTACTATCAAGTTTTAGGGATTTTTGCACCTAGGAGTCCTGACTTCCGGCAGCAGCTAAAGAAATTTTTCCCTACAAGCAAGATTGAATATAGTGGCATTGGCATCTTTACTAAAGACATCAACGGCAAAACCTTTGTTAGCGCCGTTCTCGATGGAAGTCCGGCAGATAAAGCAGGGCTGCAAGTGGGAGATCAATTACTCAGCGTTGAAGGAAGCCCCTTCCAGCCAATCCAGTCTTTTGCCGAGAAAGCAGGTCAAAGTGTCACACTAAAGATTCAACGCTCAGCTAATCCCAGCACTCAACAAGAAATCGCTGTTACGCCGACGATGCTGGATGCAACCACCATGTTCCTGGATGCAATGCAAGCGAGTACTCAGGTGATTGAACGGGAAGGTAAGAAAATTGGCTACGTTCACATCTGGTCTTATGCAGGCGACCAATATCAGCAGCAGCTTGAGGAAGAATTACTTTATGGTCGTCTTAAAGATGTAGATGGGTTTGTTTTGGATTTAAGACATGGTTGGGGTGGTGCGCCTCAAACTGCTCTTAACATCTACACAGCTAAAGATCTTTCAGTGACCAATATTCCGCGCAACGGCACGCGAAATACTTATCATTCTCAGTGGAATAAGCCAGTGGTCATGTTGGTGAATGAAGGTAGTAGGAGTGCCAAGGAGCTTCTAGCGTATGGCTTTCAAGAGTTCGGGATTGGTTCCGTAGTTGGGGAAAAAACGGCTGGGGCGGTGGTTGCTGGTCGTCCTTTTCTGATGCAAGATGGCAGCTTACTATATGTCGCCGTTGCCGATGTATATGTTGGCGGGAACCAACGTTTAGAAGGGAACGGCGTTATACCCGATATCGTTGTTCCATTTTCTCCAGAATATGCTCAGGGAGCAGATCCACAGAAAGAGCGGGCGATAGAGACAGTCCTAGAAGCCGTGAAGCAATAGGGACGCAAAGCTTTCATTGGTGGTCAACTCTTAAGCTAGGCTTTGCGGTTGAAACCGCAGCTATATAAACACGCACCTGCAAGAAAGCGCTTGCGCTCTTGCTAGCGCACCACGCAGGTTTCAAAAACTTTGATTTTTCGTTAATCCGTGCAGGTAGGGTGCGTTATGACGCACCCTACTTACAATTACTAGTAGCGTAAAATCTATTTTCAGATTTCTTCATGGTGTGCATCGCCTATGGTGTCTTGTAAGAAATTAACCAACCAGTTTTTGAGGTGATAAGTAGCGCGGCAGTCGTCTTCGTTGTAGCGTTGGATGAGATCAAGTAAAGAGCGATCGCCTGTTTTTAACCACTTATCATACAAACAGACACATTGAGAGCCTGTCACTCCTGCATCACGCCACTCAAAGCCTAGCCATCGAGCCAAGTGTTTCAGAGAATAGCTCTCTACAGGCAGTGTTACAGCACTCATCACACGCTGATGCACATCCACAAATCGGGGAAGTAGGGGTCTTATTTCCTGAAAGGGAGTACCGTAGAGCTTAGCTAAACGCTTCACGGTTTCTACCTCATAGTCAGAAAAATGGAAGATTGGAGCATTCGGGTAGAGCCAAACTAAATCTAGAAATTGTTGCCAAATAGAAGCTTCATCGCTTGGGTGTTCTGCTAGTAGGGGATGGAATACCTCGGTTTGGTTACGCCTGTCGATTACTAAGACACCTAGCAAGTAGTCAAGTTGCAAATCTGGCTCAGCTTCAATATCAAAATAAAGCTCAACGGAGGCTGTCGGTAAGCTGTTGATATTGATGAAAGACTTGGCTGTTGCGGCGTTGGTGTTTCCTACATCTCCTAAGATTGGGTAGTGTCTCTCACGGAGAAGCGCTCGCTTTTGGACTGTAGATTGAGCTTGCAGCACTAAATCCGAGGCAATTTCACTTCCTACGGCGGGTTCTAGGGTGCTAATGGTGGTTTCAGCTAAAGATTCTACTGTGGTGACTCCAAGCGCTTGTAAATCCCGGTAACGGCTGGGTGTTACTCCTGGTAAGAGGGAGATGTGTTTTTGAGATTGAGCGATCGCATAACAACTGCTATACCAGTGGCAAAGACTACACCGTTGTCGGGAAATAAACACTTCTGGCGCTTCTTCCTGTAACAGAGTTTCAAGGCATTCGGTGAGAACCTCTTGCATCAATGGTAGCCAGCGTTCTAGTTGGACTGTAAAGGAATCGTGGCGACGCAAAATCAAGTGTGCGGTTCTCGGTATTGCACGCTGGACAGTAGCTAGAAGTTGGGCGCTAAAAGCGGCAACAATTTGATATTCTGGCTTGGGACGCCGCCCTAGCTTAATGCTAGTGGGAACATACATCCAATCCCCAAAAATAGACTCCCCTGGCTGTTTAACTAATAAATCAGGACGACTCAGCAGCGTAATACCATCAGCCGTTTGCATCAGCAGTACAGCTTGAGAAATCCGCTCAACTCCCTGCTGCATCAATTCCAACGTTGCCTTTGCTCCAGCTTCCCAATCTCTGTGAGGATACTTGGGTGAGGTATGAGGTGCGATCGCCAAAACTGCCTGTCGATGAGCAAAGCTATCCTGTCGTAGTTTAAGAATAAAGTCTTGCTCTTTGTCTTGCTGGCTAAAGTCTCCATAAATGTCTAGAAACGCCCGACGCCGACAGCGTTTGTAGTATAGGAGTAAATCGTCTGTTACCAACATAGCTTCAAGCCAGGAGAAGTCAGCTTGCTCAACGGCTGACAGCAACTGGCATTCCCGACAACGATTTTTGGATGATAAAACTGTTTCATCAAAAACAATCTAGAAATAGGTAATGCATATCTTCCGTTGTACCTTGTAGAAACCTAGTCTGCTACGTACATGGCTTGATATCGCCTAACCTATATCCTTGTGCCAATAGCGCTGTACCATAGGCGGCGGCTGTTTGATTAGGTGAGAGGATAGGTACTCCAATCTGCCGCGCACGAATTGCCCTCCAACTAGGGTTTTTTGCCCCACCACCAGCCGTGTAGACATGAGTGAGTTGAGTTGCACCTAGCTGTTGTAGTAACTGATATCCCCGTGCTTCGATTCGGGCGATACTCTCAAGTAAGCCATGCAGGAATTCTACTGAGTCAGCAGGGCGTGGTTTTAGATTCGGTGGGAGGTGAGGGTCATTGATCGGAAAGCGATCGCCTTCTTTTAGCAAGGGATAATACTCTAATGGACTCTCTTTCTCAACTGGAATTTTACAACTGAGGCTTTCTAATTCGGCATCACTGAAAAAGTGCCTAAGTACTGCTCCACCTGTATTTGAAGCACCCCCAACTAGCCATAAATCTCCTAAACGATGGCTATAAATTCCATATTGGGCATCATCTACACGAGTATGGCTCAACAACTTTAGTACCAAGGTAGAACCGAGGGAAGTCACTGCTTCACCCGGAGACATTGCTCCACTCGCAAGAAATGCGGCAATACTATCTGTTGTCCCAGCACAGACTATGCAGTCTCTTGGTAAACCTAACTGGTTTGCAATTTCAGGTAATACGTTAGCAATGGGCGTACCAGGAGCAACAATTTTAGGTAAATGTATTGAGATTTGCAGATTTTTTAGCCAATCTGGGTAACATAAATTCTCTACATCGTAACCTAGCTTCAGAGCATTGTGATAGTCACTGATACCGAGTTGACCATGCAAGAGAAAAGCTAGCCAATCCGCCTGATGTAGAAAATAAGAATTTTGAATTTTGAATTTTGAATTTTGAGTTAACCAGAGAAGTTTTGCAAGGCTGGAAGTGGCGCTTAGGACTGTATGGTTTGGGGGTGCGATCGCTTTTACCATTTCCATTACTTCTACCCCTCGCCCATCGTTGTACATTAGGGGTTCAGTAATGGGTTGTCCTGTTGCATCACATAGCACCACAGTGGAGGAAGTTCCATCAAAGGCGATCGCTTTTATTTCCTTTCGTATTTGCAGAGGAATTTGCCCAATTAAGGTAAATAAAGCTTGCTTCCATACAATTGCTGTAGAGGTTAAGGCTTCCGTGCTACCTAATACCAATTCAAAAGAATATTTAGCTTCAGCTTGAATGACACCTGCGGCATCAATAATTACAGCGCGTGTGCCAGAAGTACCAAAATCAATGCCAAGGTAGAGGTTCATTGCTAGTTACACTTTCACGAATCCTTAAGCTAACAAGTCATCAACGGTAACACTGAAACCCAGTAATATAATTTGAGTACTAACAACTTCACCAGATGTAAATATAAGTCGCTGACTTTGAGTATTGACAATAATCCAACGATTTTCAGGAAATACTAGCCAGACTTCTTCCCCGCCAGAGTGCAAATATTCTTGAGCTTTAGCAATAACATCTTCAGCAAAATCCGTAGGTGAAACTATTTCAGCACTCAACGGAAAACTCTGTGGTAGCACCTTAGCATCACCATATTGTGTAACTAGTTCTGGGATGAGATAAGCAACGTCAGGAGAAAGTCCCTGCTTATTTGTGCGGCAAGGTGCTTCTGTATATACTTCCCCTCCTTGTCCACTAGAATCCTTATAACTTCTCCAGTAAAAGTATAGATTTCCTTGAATTCGACTGTGCTTGAGCGTCATCCTGCTTTTTTCAACAACTTCCTCATCCACCCAATCCATTGAATGTTTATCAACCAGTTTTCCATCCACCCATTCAGTGCCAGAGGGAGGATTTTCCATCCAATCTTCTAGAGAAAAAATTTGTAAATTTTTAGATATAGATTTAGACGTTACCATTACTGTCTATTCTTCTTTAGGTCTTTTACTGAACCTTATCGCTTACTTCAAAGTCTACTATCAGGTTTATAGCAGAAAGCCTTCAGCTATCAGTAGTCGTAGAGACGTTCCTCCGGAACGTCTCTACAAAGTTTATGGGTTGCGAAAAAGGACTGACAAGAGCAGGCTTAGTTTGTATAGCACTAGACTTTAGTCTCAGTACTTCTGCAATGGGTGAACAATCTTTCAACGACTACGGATCGACCCAACGACCATCGGCTTTAATTAAATTAATTAGTTCCTCAACACCTTGGGTTTCTGGAACTTTTTTAATTTCTTCCCTGCCGCGATAAAGAGAGATAAAACCAGGTTGCTTACCAACATAGCCATAGTCAGCGTCTGCCATCTCACCAGGGCCATTAACAATGCAACCCATAACGGCGATATCTAAACCTGTAAGGTGCTTGGTAGCTTCCCGGACTTCGTGCAGCACATCTTCTAAGTTAAACAAGGTACGACCGCAGGAAGGACAGGCGACATACTCCACCATCGTCTTCCGCAACCCCAGCGCTTGCAAAATGCTATAGCAGACAGGAATCTCTTTTTCCGGTGCCTCAGTCAGGGATACCCGAATCGTGTCACCGATGCCATCCGCTAGCAGTGTGGCAATCCCGGCAGTAGACTTAATCCGTCCGTATTCACCATCACCCGCTTCGGTTACACCCAAGTGTAAGGGGTAATCCATACCTAGTTCATCCATACGTTTTGCCATCAAGCGATAGGCGGCTAGCATCACAGGGACTCGTGAGGCTTTCATGGAAATGACCAAGTTGCGGAAGTTGAGGGATTCACAGATGCGAATGAATTCCAATGCCGATTCCACCATACCTTCTGGAGTGTCGCCGTAGCTAAACAGCATCCGTTCTGCTAAAGAACCATGGTTAACGCCGATACGCATCGCTTTACCCTGATCACGTAGGGAAACGACTAGAGGTTCCAGGGTTTCGCGAATTTTTTCGCCAATTTCATCAAATTCAGCTTGGGTATATTCAGTGCGATCGCTTTTTGGCTTCTCAAACACATATAACCCTGGATTAATCCGCACTTTATCAACGTGCTTAGCCACTTCCAGCGCAATCTTCATGCCATTGTGATGCACATCGGCAACCAGTGGCACGGGTTGATAGGTAGCAGCAAGTTTCTGCTTGATTTCTGCTAAAGCTTTCGCGTGTCCGATACTTGGTACAGTGACGCGGACAATTTCACAACCAATCTCATGTAAACGGCGAATCGCAGCAACAGAACCATCTATATCTAATGTGTCTTCATTAATCATCGACTGCACTACCACAGGGTAGCCACCACCAATGGTGACGCTGCCAACTTGAACAGGACGGGTTTTGCGTCGGCGGATAGTGGTATCTACTCCTGGTTGGGTAGGTGCAGTTTGCGGAGTCGGAAGGGTTTGCATAAACTGTTGGCAGATTACTGTAGCGAGAATATCAGGTATTTTTCTCTATTCTCTCAGAGTGCCATAGCGAGGTCGAGTTTGGGTTAAGGAGGGAGAAAGCTGAATTTGGGCTAGGGTAAATCTTGTGCGATCGCTCTTTAAACTTGTTACAAAAGTACTTACTCTCCCTTGAAAAGATTTTGCGATCGCAAAATCTTCACATTGCTTGGCGCTTCTTTCCCATCCCTTTATGGAAACTAGGCGACACTCTGAGCCAGTCTAGAGAAGCTGTAGTCAAGAGAATAGAACTGCTATGCGGATAACTACCTATATTGCCGCTACTTTGATAACTATTGCCATCACCAATGCTCCACTTTCAGTACAAGCAGAACCGATCCCCCAAGCAGGACTAGATTATCTAGAAAGTTTGAATTCCCTTATAGAGAACAGCAATCAGTACCAACACACCCTGACTGATGCAGAAAAAATTGTCGATGGAGTTGCAGTTTGTGAAGGCTTAGATGCTGGCTGGGACATAGACGAATTGAATCATCAAATATTAAAAAATCGAGTAGTTGAAGGGAACCCGCATAACCAAGACATGACGGAATATCAAGCCGCCGTATCAGTCTCTAGTCTTTACCATCTTTGTCCTAACCATAAAAAGCAATTACAGTGACAAAGAAGTAGATTTCAGAGGATTCGATATATAGCAAAAGGCAAAAGGCAGAGGGCTTTTATAGCAATTCTCATTTCAGTGAAGTACATCTAATTTTCTTGTCTATTCCCAATTCCCAATTCCCGAAGTCTGTACCTCATCCACATGAGACTCGCTATATGTTTATTACTAGTACATTGATGGATGGTTAGTTTTTAGCAGTTAATGTATTGCTCCAATTCCCAAGAGGTAACTTGAGCGTTATGAGCATTCCACTCTTGATACTTAAAGTCGAGGAAAGTTCTTGCTCCCTGTTCTCCTAAAGTGGACATCAATAAAGCATCTTGCTCTAAAGATTGCAGTGCTTCTAAAAGACTTGTCGGCAGGGTTTGTAAGTCAGGAAATTCCGTCCCTCGCACAAACATATTTTCATCTAACCGCTTACCCGGTTCTAGATGTTTTTCCATACCTTCCAATCCAGCCGCTAGAATTCCTGCCTGGGCAAGATAAAGGTTAGCAGCACCATCAATCAAACGACACTCAAAGCGTCCACCTTCGGGAATACGAATCATGTGAGTGCGATTGTTGCCACCATAGGAGATGTAGCGAGGACTCCAGGTGCTGCCAGAAGTCGTCATTGTTGCACCCAGTCTTCGATAGGAGTTAATTGTTGGATTACACAAGGCTGAGAGTCCACGTCCATGCGCTAAGACTCCTCCCAAAAACTCATACGCTAATTTAGAAAGCCCTGCTTCATCAGTAGCGTCAGCAAAAGCATTACTTCCATCGTTCCACAAGCTCATGTGGAGGTGAGCGCCATTACCTGTTAAATCACTAAAGGGCTTAGGCATGAAAGTAGCGGTGAGTCCACGCTGTTCTGCCAAGGTTTTGACCATGTATTTAAAAAACACATGACGGTCAGCCGTTGTTAGAGCGTTATTGTAAGTCCAGTTGATTTCAAATTGACCATTAGCATCCTCGTGGTCGCATTGGTAAGGCTCCCAGCCTAGTTGCTCCAGGTAACCGACAATAGTAGAGATGAAGTCAAACTGGCGCATCAAGTTCAGTTGGTCGTAGCAAGGGCGTGCTGCTGTATCCAGCGAGTCAGCGATTTGATAACCCTGTTCACTCTTTTTGAGCAGGAGAAATTCCGCTTCCACTCCAGTTTTGTAGCAGTAACCCAGTTCTTCACACTGTTTGAGGACTTGCTTGAAGATTACTCTCGGTGAAGCGGCGAAAGGTTCTCCATCAAGATACACGTCACTGGCTACCCAACCAACATTCGGTTGCCAGGGCAGAACGGTTAAGGAATTTGGGTCAGGGATAGCGGCAATATCATTAGCATCAGGCCCTAATCCGAGATTGGAAGCAAAGGCAGCAAAAAAAGCCCCATCTGATTCAACGGCGGCAATCTTAGCAGCAGGAACTAATTTAGCGCGGGTTCCTCCCAGGAGGTCGGTGTAGGAAACCAGGAAGAAATTTAAGTTCAGTTCTTTTGCCAGTTCAGTTAGCGATTTGCCTCTAGTCAGGGTGGTCGTCACTGCCGATACTCCAAATGAACTCTGGCTCCGAGTAAACCAAATCTTGTTATGACAAATTTGTATCTAGATATACCAGGTAAAGCCGGGTATGAAGCTTAACGGCTTGCAGGGCTTGGGTTGTAACCATCCTTCACGATTCCCATTGCGGAAAATTTAGAATTGAGCGATCGCAACACTCCAACGTTTACGATGAAATCAGTAGTCTTTGATGCGTGTGAGCTATCTCACAAACGCGATCGCAAACAATCACTTTTGCCTAAAACCTATCATCACAATCCTCTCAAAGATTTTCGCTGATACTAGATCTACTGAGTTCAGTTCTTATGGTGATGCATCTCCCAGTTCTTCTGCTTTGTGTAATATCTGAGGGATTTGCAAGCGCACATCATGAGGGCTGTCTGCCCCCACCCCATCACTCCCTATTTGGCAGTAAGCTAATCTGTTTGAGCATTCGTTTAGCATACTGCCTTGTCACATCAAATTCCCTGATGACTGCTGTTGAGAGAACTCCTTATGTTTGACACCACACAGATACTGATTGATCACTTTGTTCAACAGATTAAAGAAGGCTACCGTCGCACCTACGGAGGCTGGAAATCTAACTATGCAGAAATTATCGCCTGGGCAGGCAGTATGGCGTTGGAGAACATCGCCAATAGCGATGCTCTCTATCACAATGTTGAACATACGGTTTTAGTCACCTTGGTTGGACAGGAAATTCTGCGAGGCAAGCATATCCGTGAAGGTGGTATTTCCTGCGAAGACTGGATGCATGGCATTATTTCCTTGCTCTGCCATGACATTGGATATGTTAAAGGAGTCTGCCGACAAGACTCCATTAGTGAAGGGCTATATGCCACAGGTATAGGCAGCGAAAGGGTGAAACTTGCTCCTGGTGCTTCGGATGCTAGCCTGACTCCTTACCATGTCGATCGAGGAAAATTGTTTATTGACGAGCGCTTTGGCGGCAACCTACTGATTGATGCCGACGAAATTAAGCTCAATATTGAACTCACTCGTTTCCCTGTACCCAAGGATGAAGACCATCAGGATAAAGTTAAGCTTCCTGGTTTGGTGCGAGCCGCTGATTTAATTGGTCAGTTGAGTGACCCACGATACTTGAAGAAGATTAGCGCCTTGTTCTATGAGTTTGAAGAAACAGGGGTGAATCAAGCTTTGGGTTATCAGAATCCCGGAGACTTACGCCAAAACTATTCCAAGTTTTACTGGGGTGGAGTTTATCCTTACATCAAAGAGGCTTTACGCTACTTAGAGCTAACGCTTGAGGGCAAACAAATCATTGCGAATCTCTACGCAAATGTATTTGTGGTAGAGCATGAACAACCTTCTGTGCAAGCGACAGCAAGTGTAGCTTGAGTGTAGCTAATAAGTGCGTGGAAAAGGCGATCGCGTTTTTCTAATCTGCTACCATTAACACTATGGAAAAGGGTGCAAAAGTTTAGTATTTCCTGAACTTATGCACCCTTTTTAATGGGGATCTTCCATTCGTAGTATTGTTTTTTCTATTTGAGATAAATAGTCTACAAAATGATCGCTCTGGTAGCTTTACTCTCAAGGAACTTTCGCACTGACTGGATGACAATTTACTGAGGCTGGAATTGGGCAAAGTCACCAATATAGGGTTTAGGTAAAGGAAAGCTGTAGCTACCAACTTTACTCGTCGTGACACCAAGTCCCACTAATGCCTCAACCAGCTTCACCGCAGCAGCAACGCCATCAATCACTGGCACCCCCGTTTCTGAACTCAGCCACTGGGCTAAATCAGTCATACCAGCACAGCCAAGGAGAATGCACTCGGCACGATCTTGGGCAATCGCATTTTTCACTTCATCCCTTACCCTACACGCCGCATCTGAACCTACCGCTTCTAATGCCAAGACGGGAATTTCAGCAGAACGAACTTTACGGCAAAAGCGTTCCATTCCGTATTTCATGGCTAACTGCTCAATAATCCCAATCGAGCGCGGTAGGGTGGTAACGACAGAAAAACTCGTGCCTAGCATAGCTGCCGTGTACATTGCCGCTTCGCAGATACCAATAACGGGACTACGTGCAACTTCTCGTGCTGCATCCAAACCCGTATCATCAAAACAGGCAATAACGTAGCCATCATAGCCTTCTGCCTCACCCTGGCGAACGAGTTCCAGCATTCCAGGTACAGCATACGCACCATCGTAGTGACCTTCAATGCTCACTGGCCCTTTATTAGGGTTCAGCGTAACAATTTCTGTCGTCGGATTGGCGACTGCCCTTGCCGCAACCCCGATTTTCTCTGTCATTGAACCCGTAGTATTCGGGTTGATTACCAGAATCTTCACTCGATCAGGCTCCAATTCTTGTAGGTGGTAGGTGGTAGGTGGTAGGGCGAGAAGGCAATGTACAAGGAATCCAAAACCTTTAACGTTTCTAAGTCTTAATCTGACTTGTACGCTACAACCTACAACCTACAACCTAATACCTAACACCTTGAACTCGAAACGCGACAATTGGCAGTAAGCTGTTTACTGCATTTATGGCGATTCAAGATGGCAACCATTAACGATAACTACCTCAAACTCAAAGCAGGTTACCTGTTTCCCGAAATTGCTCGACGGGTGAATACCTTTGCAGAAGCTAATCCTGACGCAAAGATTATCCGATTGGGTATTGGCGATGTCACAGAACCGCTACCAGAAGCCTGTCGCACAGCGATGATCAAGGCTGTTGAAGAAATGGGCGATCGCGCTACCTTTAAAGGCTATGGTCCAGAACAGGGCTATGCTTGGTTGCGGGAGAAAATTGCAACTCACGATTTCCAGGCGCGAGGGTGCAATATTGAGGCTGATGAAATCTTCATCTCCGACGGCTCGAAGTGCGATACAGGTAACATCCTCGATATCTTTGGGCACGACAACACCATCGCTGTCACCGATCCTGTTTATCCGGTGTATGTAGATACTAACGTGATGGCGGGGAATACCGGAGCTGCGAATGATAAGGGTGAGTTTGAGGGCTTGGTGTATCTACCAATTACTGCCCAGAACAACTTCACCGCAGAGATTCCCTCCCAAAAAGTTGATTTGATTTATCTATGCTTCCCCAACAACCCAACGGGCGCAACTGCTACCAAGGAACACCTAAAGGCGTGGGTAGACTATGCCAAAGCGCATAGTTCGATCATTTTCTTTGATGCCGCTTACGAAGCCTTCATCACCGATCCGGAACTTCCCCATTCTATCTATGAGATTGAAGGGGCACGAGATTGTGCGATCGAGTTTCGCTCGTTCTCCAAGAATGCAGGCTTTACCGGAACCCGTTGTGCATTGACAGTTGTGCCAAAGACACTCACCGCAAAAGCTGCCGATGGTTCCGATGTAGAACTGTGGAAACTGTGGAATCGCCGCCAGTCCACCAAGTTCAATGGCGTGTCTTACATCGTTCAACGCGGTACTGAGGCAGTCTACTCCGAGGAAGGACAGGCGCAAACTAAGGCGCTGGTTAACTTCTATATGGAGAATGCCAAGATTATTCGAGAGCAACTGACGGCTGCTGGATTATCAGTATACGGCGGCGTGAATGCGCCCTATGTCTGGGTGCAAACACCTAATGGTCTATCTAGTTGGGATTTCTTCGATAAGCTGCTGCAAACAGTAAATGTTGTAGGAACCCCCGGTTCGGGTTTTGGGGCAGCAGGTGAAGGCTACTTCCGAATTTCGGCATTTAACAGTCGGGAAAATGTAGAAGAGGCGATGAAGCGGATTACGGAGAAGTTTAAGGTTTAGAGCAGATCAGGTTCAAGCATCCATTCTTGCTGCCTTCGTTAAACTCAATCTATCAGTCTCATAGGTTGTGGTGGGCGATGCCCACCCTACCTGACCACTTAACATAAAGCTGCAAAGTATACGAAAATGTTCACCGAAGAGACTCTCAAAGCAATAATTGCTGGTGGTGAAACTCTCACCGTCGAGTTCAAGAGTGATCGAGGACCTCTACAAGACAAAGATCTATTAGAAGCTGTTGTTTGTCTTGCTAATACGAAAGGTGGCAAGCTGCTCCTTGGTGTTGAAAATGACGGACGTGTAACAGGTTTACATCCGCTTCATTTGGGATCTGCCCCTCATCTTCTTGCTGCGCTCGTTGCCAATCGCACAGTACCACCTCTGGTAGTAGAGGCAGGATTTGTTGATCTCCCTGAAGGACGTGTTGCGATATTAGATGTACCAGCCGTTCCACAAATGGTATCGACCAGTGACGGACGAACTTTGATTCGTCATTTGGATACACGTGGCTCCCCACAATGCAGACCTCTCTACCCAACAGAAATAAATAGCTGGTACGCCGATCGTGGTCAACGTGATACGACTGCACGGCTTATGACAAATGCAAGGTGGGAAGATCTCGATCCTCTTGAGTTCGTCCGTCTACGTCGTTTACTGAATGAATATCGAGGCGATGCATCTCTTATAGATCTGTCAGACCAAGAGCTAGCACGTGCTTTAGGCTTTGTGCAGAGAGATAACGCAGTACCAACGCTGGCTGGTTTGCTTGTGGTAGGTCAAGAAGAAGTCTTACGTGAACAAGTTCCTACTCACGAAGTTGCATTTCAGGTGTTACGTGGGCAAGACGTTGCTATCAACGAATTCTACCGTTGGCCGCTATTGCGGGTATTTGAACGGATAATGGAAGCTTTTAGCCTTCGCAATGAAGAGAGTGAACTGACAATAGATTTATTTCGTGTAGGTGTTCCTGCTTACGATCCACGTGCTTTTCGTGAGGCAGTGAATAATGCTCTGACTCACCGCGATTACAACCGAATGGGAGCTGTGTATGTTCAGACTCACGACAATGCAATCGTGATAAGGAATCCGGGTGGTTTGATGGAAGGTCTTCGATTAGATAACTTGTTAAATACTGGCCCTGTTCCGAGGAATCCACTACTCGCTGATATTTTTAAGCGTTTAGGGCTTGTAGAGCGCACTGGGCGAGGAATTGGGCTGATATATTCTGGGCAATTACGAACTGGGCGGTTACTTCCGGATTACTCAGGAACTACTAACCTTATAGTCGCTGTCCGTCTACCTGGTGGAGAATCTGATCTCGACTTCGTAAAAATCATATTGTCAGAGGAAAAACGACTACAGAGATCTTTCAGTCTTGATGAATTACTAATGCTCAGTCTTCTTAGGCGAGAGCGAGAACTCAACCTATCGGAAGCAGGGCGTTTAATACAAAAAGGTGAGGATGAGGCTCGTCGTGTGCTTGAAGGACTAACGGAAGATGGTTTGATAGAAAGGCTGAAGACATCACGGCAACGAGAATATATGCTCAGTGCTTCTATGTATCGGCAAATGGGTAAGCCTGAAGCATATGTTCGTCGTAGAGGCTTTGAGCCTTTACAAATGGAGCAAATGGTTTTGCAATACATTGCTAAAAATGGACGCATTACACGAGCAGAAGCAGCACGTTTATGTAAGATAACCTTAGGACAAGCATCCTATCTCCTAACTAAGCTTGCTCATCGAGGAGTTCTACAAATGATGGGCACTGCTGGCATCGGTCGTGGTACACATTATGTTCTTCCCAAAGCTGCAATGTCTGAAGAGACTATGGACAATACGTCTATGGATTCTCAACAAATGCTTAGTTTAAACAATACTACTGATATCGATATATCAACATACTCTGAGGATGTTCTTTCCAAAGCTACAATGTCTGAAGAGACTATAGACGATACATCTATGAATTCTCAACAAAAGCTTGGTTCAAAGAACACTAATAATATAGATATACCCATATACTCTCAACTAGAACTTGACCTAGAGAACACTCTTGATAAGTAGGAGAAAACTGTCTATGTAAACTCATCCTAGTTATCCACATACAGGACTGTATTACCAGTTGCTCAGAGGCATTTTCAGCCCCTTTAGGGACGAGAAGATATCTAAGCCCCAGTAACGGAGCGATCGCCTAAATAAACATAGAGAAAGTGCGATCGCCTGCGGTGAGGCTGTATCCTCGCAAACTCGTCAATTTATCGGAGAGTGATGGAACGATAAATGCTTGAAAATGAGGAAGTAAGCACTACAGCCTCTGAAGTTTTGTATTACTCGTCCCTATACCTGAATCAATTAAAGCGATGGAAAAACCGATTGTCTGGCTACATGGTGACTGCCTTAGCCCCAAAGGGCCAGCGCTGCAAACCTATCCCGATGCTCCAGCAATTTGGGTTTGGGATGAAAAGTTACTCGAAGAATGGCAGATTAGTCTCAAACGAATTGTGTTTATTTACGAGTGTTTGCTAGAACTACCAGTGACGATTCGGCGTGGAGATGTAGCAGCGGAAGTTGTCGCCTTTGCTAAAGAACACGGTGCGGATGGCGTGGCAACAGTAGATAGCCCTAGTCCTCGGTTTGAGACAATTTGTGATGATATTGAAGCAGCATTATCGCTAGAAGTAGAAGTGTTGTCACCGGAGCCATTTGTCAAATACGACGGATACATTGACCTCAAGCGTTTTTCTCGCTATTGGCGTGTAGCACAGCAATATGTTTTTGAGTCGAAGTAGTTTTGTGAAAAATCAACGTGTTCGGACAGGCGTTCCACAGGTTGCAAAGCCAAGCGCCTTCATCGCACCAATCGCCTTTCTTTGGGCAGTGACAACTCCAGCTCAAGCAGTTCCTATACCAATTGAGCAACAGGTTCAGGATGTGGTGTCGCATCTCGTTGGAGTGATGGATACTTCTGCACAAGCTGCGGCAACTCCTGGCGCTCCAAATGTTCGGATGACGACGTGCCAAGTGAGTGTGGAAAATGCTGATACTTCACTCAACCCTCGCTCGTCAGTTTTCCTCTACCAGGAACAAGCGCTTTCTGAAAGTCTTAACTCTCCTTATCGGCAGCGATTTCTACGCATTGCTCCAAGTACAGGTGGAGAGAGTGTTGAATCGTTAGCCTTTAAACCGCCAACTCCAGAGGCTTTGATTGGATTATGCAATCAACTGGAGGCAAAGCGAGTTGTCCAGCAAAGTGACATTGGTGAAGCGGCGTGTAGCGTATTTTTGAAGCCGGAGGGCGAAAACTATATTGGTGAAACGCCTGCTGAGGGTTGCGCTACTAATGTCAGGGGTGCCGTAAGAATCACCAATAGAATTGTGCTGCATCAAACAGGGATGGATACTTTAGATCGTGGGTTTGATGCGAATGGTAATCGAGTATGGGGGGCAAAAGACCAACCTTATCAGTTTCGGTGGGTTGACAAATAACTTCTGATAAATTTAACAGCTTTGATTCCAATTCTAGGGGAACTTCCCTTGAAACATACTTTGCTTGAAGCGATCGCATATCTGAAATTCAAGGCTGCGTCTCTTCAATCAGCATTGACCTAGTTGGATAAGCGTTAAAACTTGGCGTTAAGTATTGACATAGAACCAGCAATGGTTTCTCCTGTAACCCGGATTGACCTCTCCCCCAACCCCTCTCCTACAAGGAGAGGGGAGCAAGAATAAAACTGCGGTTCCCCTTCCCTCGCGAGAGGTGCGGGGTTGGAGGGTTAGATCATTTCACAAGCTTTAGCAATACGCGCCAATACACTATCAAGATTTTGTCTCACGTCTTCATTTTTAATTCGCAACAGCCGCAATCCTCGTGCTGACAAAGCGCGATCGCGTTCTGTATCGTATTCAGCTTGTTGTTGATGAATCTGTCCATCTACTTCTATGACCAATCTGGCAGCGTGACAGTAGAAATCTGCAATAAATCCATCAATAATCTGCTGACGACGGAAGTGTAACCCATTCAACCGATTAGCGCGAAGGTGTTGCTAGATAATTTTTTCTTCCTCAGTCATTCGGTGACGAAGTTCCTTCGCACGTTGTACTTTGACTAAGGTGACTTTTTGCCCAATTAACGATGTTGTCAGTTGACTCCTTTTTTGGTGTTGGGGATTGCTGGGGAGTAATGTTATTCATTAATAAGATATGAGAATAAATTTGTATCTTCGATTGGGCGGGATTGACCTCTCCCCCAGCCCCTCTCCTACAAGGAGAGGGGAGCCGGAGCCTCTTGTTCCCCCTTCCCTTGCAGGGAAGGGGGTTAGGGGGTTAGGTTTTTCAGGGATGTAGCAGAGTGCGATCACCTGGAATCAAAAGCCTATAAAATCTTTTAAATCATATAAGATTTCAGCCATTAAATCTTCATTGCGAATTTCCCAATTGCTAACCCGAAAAACTTGCCATCCCTCTTTACGAAGTTTTCTATCTTCTTTTAAACGTTTTGAGTAATTTTCTTCGTTTGCCTGCCAAATATTATTTTGTTTTTTTCCATAGTGACCAATATCATCTATTAGAATTGCATATCTTTTGTTATTCCAGAAAGCCACAAAATCAATACGATATAGTTCATCAGAATGCTTGGAACCCGATGATCGTAAATCTTTTTTAGGTTGAGAATGCCATTGAATCCACGCCTGTGGTAGTAATGCAGGAATATCAGATATAGCCATTTTAAAGGTTTTTGCATATTTAATAAGAAAATCCTTCTCAAATTGTGTTTGATTCATATTTACTAAAGCTTTCTTTAAAGCTACATTAGTAAATTCATCAACTCCAAAAGCTATTTCTAGTTTCCTAAAATTAAAATTCGGATATACATCCTTTATCAAAATGCCCATGCCAGATTTTAGCTCAAACTGTAATTTTTGAATTCCCTTCTCTGAAAAAATTCTGAAATCAGGTTTAGCAATACCAAATGGCAACCCAGCCGGAAATTGTTGACAAAAGAAGTCTGATTTTGATTCCGATTTAATATTATCTGTTTCAAAATCAAAAACAGATTTTTTGCCTGTATTTAAAATAATAAATTTATATTTTTCTTGTTCAAATTTAATTCCTAACCCACTATGCTTGAGGCTATTATTTATATCCTTTACTGCATCTATATGTTTATCTGATTGAAGGTCTGCTACAGAAGTGAGTAACTCTATAATAACCCGAATGATTTTATCAGATGGTAGTGAGGTGTTACTACTATTACTTTCATTCAGTTCTGTTAAAACACTTATTACCCAACTATCCCTTGTACTTCCATCATGACGATAGTCTAACTCGCAACTATAAACAAAAAACTCTGTTAGTTCTGAACTAGATCGATAAATAAAGTTAGACCATTGATATTTATTCGCTGTACCATGACTTCCGCAAATCATTTGTGCTAAGTCTCTGATAGTTCGCGGAGATAACTTCATAAACTGATCTTAATGTTTTAGGAGGAGTAACAGGGTGGGCATTGCCCACCCTACTTGGATTATCGACCTACCGCCGTTGGCATCCCCAAAATATCTTCAATTCGTGGCATTTCTTCCAACGGAATCACACGACCTTCATCCTCAAAATTAGCAATTTGATCAAAGTTCAAATACCGATACAAATCACCAGCAAAAGGATGAATTTTCTTCGCCACAATGTCCATATATTCCTGCAAAGTTGGAATACGACCAAGCATGGCACAAACGGCTGCTAATTCAGCAGAACCGAGATAAATTTGTGCGCCTTTACCCATGCGGTTGTTGAAGTTGCGTGTTGAGGTAGAAAACACGGTTGTGTTATCTCCTACTCGTGCTTGGTTGCCCATACACAAACTACAACCAGGAAGTTCCGTTCTCGCACCTGCTGCGCCAAATGTGCCGTAAACTCCCTCGTCCTTTAGTTGCTTTTCATCCATCCGGGTTGGGGGACAAATCCAGAGACGAGTCTTGACGGGTGGTTCACCTTCCAACACCTTAGCTGTTGCCCGATAGTGACCGATATTGGTCATGCAAGAACCAACGAACACCTCATGTACGGGATCGTTAGCAACTTCAGATAGCAGCTTCACATTATCCGGGTCATTCGGTGCCGCAACGATTGGTTCCTTGATTTCATTCAAGTCAATCTCGATAATTTCTGCATACTCCGCATCTGGATCAGCTTCCATCAGCACTGGGTTTGCCAGCCATTCCTCCATCTTGGCGACGCGGCGCATGATTGTCCGAGCATCTTGGTAACCCCGCGCTACCATGTTTTTCAACAACGCTACATTAGAGCGTAGATACTCCGAGACTGTCTCCACACTCAGCTTAATTGTGCAACCCGCACAAGAACGTTCCGCACTCGCATCGGTGAGTTCAAAGGCTTGCTCTACTTTTAAATCAGGCAACCCTTCAATCTCCATAATCCGCCCGGAGAAAACATTCTTCTTATTCTCCTTGGCTACCGTTAGCAGTCCTTTTTGAATTGCCACATAGGGAATCGCATTCACGATATCCCGTAGCGTTACTCCAGGTTGCAACTCACCTTTGAACCGCACTAAGACAGATTCCGGCATATCCAAGGGCATTACACCCAACGCCCCTGCAAATGCGACTAACCCAGAACCAGCGGGGAAGGAAATTCCCAAGGGGAAGCGGGTGTGAGAGTCGCCGCCAGTTCCCACAGTATCCGGCAGTAGCATCCGGTTCAGCCAGGAGTGGATAATGCCATCGCCCGGACGCAAAGCGACACCACCGCGAGAGGAGAAGAAGTCAGGCAAGTCCTTATGGGTTTTGACATCCACGGGTTTGGGATAAGCTGCTGTATGACAGAAGCTTTGCATCACCAAGTCTGCACTGAAACCCAGACAGGCGAGTTCTTTGAGTTCGTCACGAGTCATCGGACCCGTGGTATCCTGAGAACCGACCGTGGTGATCAGTGGAGTGCAGGCAATACCCGATCGCACACCCGGTAAACCACAGGCTTTACCCACCATTTTCTGAGCTAAGGTGTAACCTTTACCAGTATCGACGGGTGGTGTGGCACGAATGAAGATCGGGCTAGGATCTAAGCCAAGCGCAACTCGTGTTTTATCAGTTAGGCTACGCCCAATCAGTAGTGGAATCCTTCCACCAGCTCGTACTTCATCTAGCATAGTTTCAGGCTTGAGCGTGAAAGTGGAAATCACTTCCCCTGCTTCATTGGTGATTTCACCTTTATAGGGATGGATGGTAATCACCATTCCTGTTTCCATCTTTGTGACATCGCACTCGATGGGTAGTGCCCCGGCATCTTCAGCCGTGTTGAAGAAAATCGGCGCGATCGCACTCCCCAAAATATACCCCCCAGCCCGTTTGTTCGGCACAAAAGGAATATCTTGCCCAATGTGCCACAGCAAGGAGTTAATTGCTGATTTGCGGGATGAACCCGTCCCGACGACATCCCCCACATAAGCAATGGGATACCCTTTCTCCTTTAGCTGGGCAATGGTTTCTATGCCTCCTGGCATCCGAGATTCCAGCATCACCGTAGCGTGTAATGGGATATCCGGGCGAGTCGTGGCGTGGGGTGCTGGGGATAAATCGTCAGTATTCGTCTCTCCCGGCACCTTAAACACCGTAACGGTAATGGCTTCCGCCAATTTTGGGCGTCCGATGAACCAGTCAGCGGCTGCCCAAGAGTCAATTACCTGCTTAGCATAGGGATTAACATCAGACAGCGCCAGCACATCGTTAAAGGCATCAAATACCAGTAGCGTTTTACTCAAGGCGGCAGCAGCTTCCACTGCGAGTCCAGTATCCTTGGACTTGAGCAGATCGATTAAAGACTGGACATTGTAGCCACCAACCATTGTCCCTAAAAGGCTGACAGCCCCTTGAGGAACAATTAGAGGGCTAGTCGTCTCGCCTTTAGCGATCGCCGTTAAAAACGCGGCTTTGACATAAGCGGCGGGATCGACTCCAGGAGGAACGCGATCGCGCAGCAGTTCCATTAGCGTTTCTTCTTCCCCAACGGGCGGATTTTTCAGCAATTCACATAATTCGGATGTCTGTTGGGCATCTAATGGTAGGGGGGGAACACCCAAAGCTGCCCGTTCAGCAGCATGTTGACGATAGGATTCAAGCATTAAAACAGTCTCCAGAGGTCTATCTGCAAAGTTTTTGCCATGTATGGCGTTCTCAAGCATAAGGTTACTGCCACCCTAACGAACTTCGCTGTTGACAGTGAACGCCTTCATACACAGAATGCATGGCTTACTATTTCAATTGTTACAGTAGGTTGCGCTACTGACTGTTTGGGACGTTAAATCTGCCCTAACCTTTATGGCGACAGCTATACTACCCTTCCCGACAGCCACAAAAAAAAGGCGATCGCTCACTGTTGATCGCCTTTGGTTGCGCCTGAAGTTAAAAATGGCTTGGCTTAGCCCATACCTTGAAGAGAAAGAGGCAGGGTTGCCGTTCATTGCGGAAAAAACTGTTTACAACTACAAGGAAAGCGCCATTTGCTTGGACTCCGCTTCCAGAAGCTGAATCAAGTTTTGGTCACCATTCGCTTTCGCTACCTGTAGCCGATGTTCCAGACTGCGACGGATGTTTTGCAAGTGCAGGTTCGTCCACTCATCTATGACTTGTTCACGCTCGTTGCGGATGATACCTGTTTTAGCTGGTGTTGTAGCGATTAGTTGACTTGTACCGTAGGGAACCCCACGATATTTTAGATTATGGATTGGTAGAGGGGTGGCAATGTGTCTCGGATAGTGATAGCGCCAATTTTGACCCCGATACATTCCGCCAATCTCACCTTCAGTGACTTCCAGTGTTGATGGTGCCTGGTCGTAGTTGACACCCCGATAAGATAGTTTCATATTCTTGGTCTCCAATAGCTGTATTTGATTTAAAAGGGTTTTTGTTCAACTGTTGCCCTGAGGCTGAGGTGTGAGGTGCTACTAGATTTAGACGATGCCGTTTGGCTTGTCATGCACCTGGAATCGCGATTATCGTCTGTAGGGAGCGCCACGATAAGTCAACTCGACAGGTGCTACAACTCTGCGGCGACTTTGCTTAGGAGTGTGAGTTCTCCAAGCTTGTCCTCGGTACATACCACCAATCTCGCCTTCAGTTACTTCTAGCGTTGAAGATTCTGCTTCGTAGCTGACACCACGGTAAAAAAGTTTCATTGCTGTTGCGCCTCCGATGTGCTTTCCTAAAAAGTTTGTGTGTGAGGTGAGGAACGCAAAGTAAGCGCTTTTCAAAGCTAGCCTTAGGCATGGCTTTGTTGCTTTCTTGTGCCTCAGGGCATCTGACTTAGGCAGATGTCCCAGAAAAAAGGTTGTTCAGAAATTTATTTCTGTATCTATTTTTACAGTTTTTCTTTTGGTTGTGTCAAATATTAAGAAACTCACACAAACCACTCGAAATAAAGCCTATGAAGAATTGATTTTCGCTTCAGCCTGTGCATACCTAAGAACAAAGACAGCTCAACTCCTCTCAAATAGATAGAGTTATCCCGCAAAATGCCGTGTGTACCGATAAGGTGAAATTTTGGACAGCCGAGAATGACTCCTACGACAGAGGATTTAGGATTACTAGCGGCAGCCATAGCAGAAAGCCTTCAGCTATAAGCTTTTTAGTTTCCCTTGTTGTCTCTAGGTTCACACACCTCCCGCAATACCTCATCTCTCCAGGAAACTGCTATAGCTTTGCACATCACATGGCAAGTTGCCGAGCACGCGAAAGGCAAGCTTGCAATCACTGTTTCGCGATCGCACTAACAGAATACGGATCTTAGATTGGATAACATTTTATATGAGTTTGATGAATGGAAGTACCTGGCAAAAATCCCTCATTAGCATAATTCCCTATTTATTGGTGCTGGGCATTCTTGCAATAAGTCTACTATCCTTAGCTAGTCATATTAGCTGGACTTTGTACCTAGAACTATTTTCTCATTTCAAGCTGCAATATCTAGGTATAAGTTTAATTTTATTTACTTTATTAGCTATTACTCGAAAGAAGTTGTTAATACTGATTGGCTTGTTTCTTGTTGTCATTAATTTGACAGAAGTTGCCTCTTGGCATTTGCCTCCAAGGTTAGGAAGTACTAGCACTAGTAATCTACGTGTTCTCAGTTCAAATATAAATATCAAAAATAATAGTTATTCAAAACTTCTGTCATTTGTTAGGAAAGAAAAACCAGATATTGCAGTGTTTATGGAGGTCAATAACGCTTGGGTAAAACAGCTATCATCCCTAGCCGACATCCTCCCTTATTCTTTTACAAAGCCTAATCCCTATAATTCTGGGATAGCTGTCTATAGTAGAATGCCCTTAGAAAATGCAGCGATTAACCTTTTCGGTACTTCCGGCAGTCCAAGTATTGTTAGCAGCTTAAAAATTAATGGCAAAATTGTTTCTTTTATTGCGGCTCATCCACCGCCACCCTTTAAACCAGATTCTTTCTACTCTCGAAATAAGCAATTAGATGAAATTCGCAAATATGTCCAAGAGCTAACAACGCCTGTGGTAGTAGCAGGGGATTTGAATGTAACGATGTGGTCACCGTATTACAAGAGATTTGTTAGTAAAACAGGACTTCATAATGCTCGTAAAGGGTTTGGGGTTCTCCCCTCGTGGCCGACAAAGGCTACCTACTCGCACTACTCTAAGTTTCCAGCTTTTGTATACCAGTTGTTATCAATTCCGATTGACCACTGTCTAATCAGCCCAGACATCAAAGTTTCTAAGATTCACACGGGACGGAATGTTGATTCAGATCATCTACCACTGGTTACTGATTTGGTGATTCCCAAAAAATAAAGCGATCGCTTTTATAGCCATCAGCAGTCAGCTTTCAGCGGTCAGCTTTCGGTCAAATGGCTCTAGTTAAGGAACACTCTTCTCCCCTTAATGTCCTAACATTAGTGGCTACTGCTATATCACCTACGGTATGCTTGGCTGGCACGGGCTATGGGTTTTGTAAGCAACACAGCACCTTGAGCGATCGCTAACTTCAAGTAGTGGGTCAAGCCCTTGGAAAACCTTGGTTATCAGTTACCGCCAGTCTCAATCATGAATCGCGTTCAAGCCCAATGACAAAAAAAAGCTAACAAAGACTACCAAAGTGCTACCAAGAAAAGCCATAATGCCGACAAACACGGTTGTACACAGATGTCTGCGAAGTACTTTTTTCTCTCCGACGGCTGGACTGTCGGTCGGGTTTGGGAGTTTGGTGGACTTTGGAACATAAACGCTTGGCGACGCCCTCCTGAAATCCAGCAAATGAACCTTTGTATCCTAGAGCAAGGGGAAAAGTTGTGGCTCTATCGGGTTGAAGAAGCTGTTCTCATGGTTGAAGTTAGACCAACACCCGACGCCTCAGCTGAGTCAGCAAAAACAATTGGTCAAGTCGTCCTGAAGCGCCTGATTACTGCTGACCAAGCAATAGAACGATTAGCAAGCCCACAGACTTTATTCAACCCTCCTTCTGTAGAATAATGTAAGGACTATGTAAAGAAGGTTAGCGAAGTTCTCCCGATGTGGGATCACAAATCTCGCGTCGCTTGCAATCAACTCTAACAATAGTTACACTTCTTTAAACAATCTTCAGTTTCACGGATGCCTTGTCCGACAATCTACGTTGTTTTTCCTAGGTTTATTTACAAAGTCTAGGTTTGATGACAGCGATTTCTAACATCTTCAAGAAGAGAAGCGTCGAAGTAGAAACTCTATTCACGAGGAGGAGCGTAGTCAATGGGACTACCTTGGTACCGAGTACATACAGTCGTCCTGAATGATCCAGGTCGCCTGATTTCTGTACATTTGATGCATACTGCTCTTGTGGCAGGTTGGGCTGGTTCAATGGCCCTTTATGAATTGGCAATTTTTGATCCAAGCGATCCAGTTTTAAACCCAATGTGGCGTCAGGGCATGTATGTCCTGCCTTTTATGGCTCGTCTGGGTGTCACGGAGTCTTGGGGAGGTTGGAGCCTTACGGGTGGAACGGCAACAGACCCAGGCTTCTGGTCACTTGAAGGCGTTGCGGCTGCTCACATTGTTCTTTCCGGTCTGTTGTTCCTAGCTGCTGTGTGGCACTGGGTTTACTGGGACTTGGAACTGTTTAGAGACCCCCGCACGGGTGAACCCGCTCTGGATTTGCCAAAAATGTTTGGCATTCACCTGTTCTTATCAGGTCTGCTTTGTTTTGGCTTTGGGGCATTTCACCTAACAGGGCTATTTGGACCTGGAATGTGGGTATCTGACCCATATGGTGTCACTGGTAGTATTCAACCTGTAGCACCATCCTGGGGACCAGAAGGGTTTAATCCCTTTAACCCAGGCGGTATTGTGGCTCACCATATTGCCGCTGGGATTGTTGGCATTATTGCAGGTTTGTTTCACCTAACGGTTCGACCACCAGAGCGGCTATTCAGAGCCTTACGGATGGGGAATATTGAAACCGTACTCTCTAGCAGTATTGCCGCTGTGTTCTTTGCCGCTTTTGTCGTGGCAGGAACGATGTGGTACGGCAATGCCGCCACACCAATCGAACTGTTTGGTCCAACCCGCTACCAGTGGGATAGTGGCTATTTCAAGCAGGAAATTGAACGGCGCGTTCAAACTGAGCTTGCTTCAGGAGCAAGCTTGTCAGGAGCTTACTCGACGATTCCAGAAAAGTTAGCGTTCTATGACTATGTTGGTAACTCTCCCGCTAAAGGCGGTTTGTTCCGTACAGGTCAAATGAACAAGGGTGATGGCATCGCTCAATCTTGGTTGGGTCATGCCGTGTTCAAGGATGGTGAAGGACGGGAATTGTCGGTTCGTCGTCTTCCTAACTTCTTTGAAACATTCCCCGTCATCCTTACCGATGCTAATGGTGTCGTTCGTGCGGATATTCCCTTCCGTCGGGCGGAATCAAAATATAGCTTTGAGCAAGCTGGTGTAACCGCTAGCTTCTATGGTGGTGCGTTAGATGGTCAAACATTTGATGACCCAGCGGAAGTGAAGAAGTATGCACGTAAAGCTCAGCTTGGTGAATCCTTTGAATTTGACCGCGAAACCCTGAACTCTGACGGTGTATTCCGTACCAGTCCACGGGGTTGGTTTACTTACGCTCACGCTGTATTCGCCTTGCTGTTCTTCTTCGGTCACATCTGGCATGGCTCTCGGACTCTCTTCCGGGATGTGTTTGCTGGTGTTGAGGCAGATTTGGAAGAGCAAGTCGAATGGGGTCTGTTCCAGAAGGTGGGTGACAAGTCTACCCGGAAAAAAGAGGCTGTTTAGAACAGCAATTTAGTAAGAGGTAAAAGGCAAAAGTTAACCGATTCTCTTTTGCCTTTTTACTTTTACTTTTGTGTTGCAAGGTAGACTAGTAATAAAGCAGATAATCAGGAATTATTGACATGGAAAGCATTGCTTATATCTTTATCCTGGCTTGTGCAATTGGTACGCTCTTTTTTGCGATCGCCTTTCGTGAGCCACCTCGGATTGAGAAGAAGTAGTTCACGGCGAGGAGCTTGCTCCTTTGGTGTCATTTGGCTCCTAGAGCCGCTGTTTTAGCACAGGTGCAGTTCTGCACCTGTTAACGTTTACTATAAGCTTACAGCTCTGTTGGATGCCCTGAGCCGCAAAAGTCCATCGGCTCCTCTACATAAGAGGAAACTGATTGAGACAAACCTCGGCTCAGTTTTTCGCATTTATTGACAGCCTCCTGACCAGAGCCTTCTCGTTGATTTGCTGCCTTTGAGTCCACAAAGCTAAAAAGGACTTTTCCCTATGCGATGCCCCTATTGTCAGCACACCGATAGCCGTGTCCTTGAGTCCCGTTCGACGGAATCAGGGCAAAGTGTACGGCGACGGAGGGAGTGTTTGAGATGTAAACATCGCTTTACCACCTACGAACGGATTGAATTTGTACCACTAACCGTTGTTAAGCGAGATGGCAGGCGGGAATCATTTGACCGCTCCAAGCTACTACGTGGAATTGTACGTGCTTGTGAAAAAACTGGCATCCCTCAAAGACGCCTAGAAGTTTTGGTGGAAGAGATTGAAGCCGAACTACAACACCGGTTTGGACGAGAAGTCAACAGTAATCAAGTGGGTGAATTAGTCCTGCGGTACCTGCGCGGCGAGAGTGAAGTCGCCTATGTGCGTTTTGCCTCAGTCTATCGACAGTTTCAAGGCATCCGAGATTTTGTTGAGACATTGGATCATCTCCAAAGTGATGCTGAACTCATCGAAACTACCCAAGCCTCACCAACTGCCGTCTCAGAAGCTGAGCAACAGGAAGCCCCAGAGTCAGTGATGACACCCTCGTGAGCTATCAGGTGAACCCGTTGTTCACTTAAAATCAACCGTTGCTGTAATCATTATCAAGCTGACAAATAAGTAATCCAGCTTGAGTTATAATTACCTGTCTGGACTTTATTAAATATTTTAAAATAGGGTTGAGACAAAGCGATGTAGGTGTAGGCGGCACAAAGCCGAAGTGCGTGTACATCGACAGGAGGCATAGTCATTACGGAGATAAAACTAGGAATTACAACACACATGCTCAGTCAGAAAACAACCGCTACAGATATTGGCTTCACTCACGAAGATTTCGCCGCCCTCCTTGATCAGTATGATTATCACTTTAGTCCTGGCGATATTGTCGCGGGTACCGTATTCAGTTTGGAGCCGAGGGGCGCTCTGATTGACATTGGTGCGAAAACCGCTGCATATATTCCAATTCAGGAAATGTCAATCAACAGAGTTGACAACCCTGAAGAAGTCTTGCAGTCAAACGAGACGCGGGAATTTTTCATTCTGACTGACGAGAATGAAGATGGACAACTAACCCTCTCTATCCGTCGCATTGAGTATATGCGAGCTTGGGAGCGAGTGCGGCAGCTACAGACGGAAGACGCTACTGTGCGCTCTCTTGTCTTCGCAACCAACCGTGGAGGAGCGTTGGTACGGATTGAGGGGCTGCGTGGCTTTATTCCCGGCTCTCATATCAGTACTCGTAAACCGAAGGAAGATTTGGTGGGAGAAGAACTGCCGCTGAAGTTCTTGGAGGTTGATGAAGACCGTAACCGTCTGGTTCTCTCACATCGTCGTGCGCTGGTTGAGCGCAAGATGAACCGCTTAGAAGTAGGTGAAGTGGTTATTGGTTCCGTTCGCGGCATCAAACCTTACGGTGCCTTCATCGACATTGGTGGTGTCAGTGGCTTGCTGCACATTTCTGAGATTTCCCACGATCACATTGATACGCCTCACAGCGTCTTTAATGTCAATGACGAAGTAAAAGTGATGATCATTGACTTGGATGCTGAAAGAGGTCGGATTTCTCTATCTACCAAGCAGTTAGAGCCAGAGCCAGGCGATATGATTAACAATCGTGACCTGGTCTATGACAAGGCAGAAGAAATGGCAGAGAAGTACCGAGAGAAGATGCGTGCTGCTCAACAGCAACCAGCCGTTCTCGAACTCGAACCCGAACTCGAACCCGAACTCGAACCCGAAGCCGAACCTGAGAGTGAGATTGAGATTGAGCTTGAGCCTGAGGTGATGGAAGAAGAGATTGTTGCGGCTATCGAAGAATAATCTTTCAGTTGATTATTCGTGATTGAATCATCAAGATATTGTAAAAAGAGGGAGTTTCCCTCTTTTTTTTGTAGCTATGTCAGGGAGATAGGAGAGTAGCACTTGGTAACGATTCGCTGTCGAGATGTCACGTTTCCTAATATTCAGGCGATCATTTTTGATAAAGATGGCACGTTAGAAGATTCTCAGAACTTTTTGAGAGAACTAGGCCACAAGCGATCGCGTCTGATCGATGCTCAAATTCCTGGCATCGGAGAACCATTGCTGATGGCTTTTGGCATCAATGGTGACACCCTCGACCCAACAGGTTTGATCGCAGTAGGTAGCCGCCGTGAAACGGAAATCGCGGCAGCGGCTTATATTGCTGAAACAGGTCGAGGTTGGATAGAGTCACTTGCGATCGCGCATAGTGCCTTTGAAGAAGCCGATCGCTATCTCAAAGACACGGCTAATACTTCACCCCTGTTTGCGGGTAGCTTGGATGTGCTGAAAGTTCTCTATGACGCTGATTTGAAATTGGGAATCCTCTCAGCCGCGAGAACCGCCAATGTCCAAGCCTTTGTCAAGCGTCATCAGCTTGAACCTTACATCCAGTTATGCCAAGGCGTTGATGAGGGTCCGAGTAAGCCTGACCCGACCCTATTTCTCCAAGCCTGCCAAAGCCTAGGTGTTGAACCCGCGTCAACCCTAATGGTTGGGGACTCTGCGGGTGATATTGAAATGGCACGACGTGCAGGTGCGGCAGGTTGTATTGGCATTTGTTGGGGAACACCCGCCGCCGCACATTTAGAAGCCGCAGATGTTGCGATTTCCCAACTTGATGAAATCCTAGTGCTGGAATAGCGGCACGGTTCGGTGCCATCCTCCTACAGGCTACTAGCGAGCGGCTGGAAACTTTACTGAGGGTAAGTTAGTAAAACTGAGAAGTATGCTACAAACACCATCCAAACCCATCACATTAGAAGAATTTCTGAGGCTACCAGAAACGAAACCTGCCAGCGAGTACATTAATGGACAAATTATTCAGAAGCCAATGCCACAGGGAAAGCACAGCACGATTCAGGGTGAACTGGTTACAGCTATCAATGGTGTCATGAAGCCTCAGCACATTGCACGCGCTTTTCCAGAACTGCGGTGTACTTTTGGCGGACGCTCAACGGTGCCTGGTGTGTCTGTGTTTGTTTGGCAGCGAATTCCCCGTGATGAGAATGGGGCAATTGCTAACATTTTTCGATTAGCCCCTGATTGGACAATTGAAATCTTGTCACCTGACCAAAGCCAAACGAAAGTCACGAAAAATATTCTGCACTGCCTGAAATACGAGACTCAAATGGGTTGGCTAATTGATCCGGAGGAACAAACGGTGTTTGTTTATCGCGCAAACCAACAGCCAGAAGTGTTTGATGAACCAGAACAGCAACTTCCTGTGCCATCGTTTGCCAGTGAGGTACGGCTGAGTGTAGGGGAATTGTTTGGTTGGCTATTGGAGTAAATCCAATTCGGTAATGGTGCGTCACGACAAACCTAAGGCACTCTACCAAATTACTCAACCCAACCGACTAACGCCCCCACTCAACTACACCTTAAGCAGACTTTATGTTTTCTTCCAAAACCTCTAAATTCTTGAGCAGACGAATGGCTGATTGATACGCTTCCTCGGTTAATTCCTGCCGTTCTTCGCTACTCTCTACTAAGTCATCTACGACTAATCCTAAGAAGCCAATCATCGGGTTAAGACGAGTCCGAATCTCATAAGAGGTTTGGACTAAAACATCATTAACAGCCGCGTTCGTCACACCATCGGCGTTTCGATCAAATTGCATCCAATACAAACGAGTGTAGTAACCGCCTTTTTTGAGGAGTTCCTCATGCGTGCCAAGTTCTACCACTCGTCCTTTATCCATGACAGCGATTTGATTGGCTTTCTGGATTGTCGAGAGTCGGTGAGCAATCACAATTGTAGTGCGATCGCGACAGAGTTCATCAATTGCCTGTTGCACCAAGCGTTCGGAAACGGTATCTAAGGCACTTGTTGCCTCATCCAAGATTAAAATGTCAGGGTTACGCAAGAGGGCGCGTGCGATCGCCATTCGTTGCCGTTGTCCCCCTGATAGCATCACGCCGCGATCTCCAATTTCTGTATCAAACCCTTGTGGTAACTGAACAATAAACTCATACGCATTAGCACGTTTTGCCGCCTCAACGATTTCATCCTCTGTAACATCCTCTCGTCCATAAGCAATATTGTTACGAACTGAGGTATTAAATAAGAAGGTATCTTGGCTGACAATCCCCATCGCTTGCCGAAGCGATCGAATATCATACTCCCTTAAATCTTTTCCATCCAAGGTAATACGACCCTTAATCGGGTCATAAAATCTTGGCATCAAATCTGCTAGCGTTGACTTTCCCGCACCAGAAGCTCCTACTAAAGCAAGAGTTGTCCCTTTTGGTACCCATAAATTAACCTCATTAAGTACCAAATTTTCATGTCCAGGATAGGCAAACGATACATCTTCTAGACGAATTCCTTGCTCTATTTTTGTATATAAGCTCTGACCATTAGCCATAAACGGCTTATCATTTCGCTGCAAGAAATCTGCAACAATTGCTGTACTAGGAGCCGAGTTAGCAAATCCACTTCTTTGTGTATTCAACTGACTCACAACTGGCAGTAACCGAAAAAGTACAGCTAGATAAATCAGTAAAACAGTCGAGAGAGATTCTATCTCCTGCAAAAACAACGTTTTTCCCAAATAGACAATTGCTAAGATTGCCAAAATCCCTGCCACTTCATTAATCGGTCCAATAGCGGCAAAATTAGCTTGTGACTGATAATCTGCTCGTTCTCGTTCGTCAATCAGTCTTTCGATGCGTTGATATTCAACCTTTTCATTCCCAACCGCTTTGATGAGACGTATACCTGTCAGTATTTCTAGTAAAGCTGTGGAGTAAGCACCTGACTTTTCCGAGAGTACCTTCCCAAATCCTTTAGCACGTCTCACAAAATACTGATTGAGCAAAGTTACTAATAATAATAAAGCTGTAGAAGCAATAGTTAATTTCCACGATATTGATATTAAAATGCCAATAAATACCAAGATTGTAACTGAGGTTGTAAAAACTTGGATAGCAATTCTAATTGCCCCCGCAGCCCGACCGACTTCTCCTCCGATTCTATTGATAATTTCTCCAACTTTTATTTTTGCATAATAATCTAAGTCAACTTCCAGTAATAACTGAATTCCTGCTTTCCTAATATCATTAACAAGTTTCCTTGAAAGAAGACTAGAGGTCAGGAGGTTAACATAATTAGCAATATTCTTGAGGACGATAGCTAGAATGACAGCCAACATCATTAAGGCGAGGTGATTGCCACCTCGATCACCGTTAAAAAGAGATAACGCTTTTTGAATGATTGGCGGTCCTCCTTCTAGATTAATGTTATCTTGACCTAGAAATCCTAAGACTAAAGGCACAATTAGCGTTATTCCAACACCATTAAAAAGAGCGCTAGAAAAGCCAAGAATTATAGTAAAAACAATCCAGCTAGGATAGCGTAGTGCATAACTCAGAAGTAGCTGATTAGGGGACATATGGTAGTGCCTGGTGTGAAATACAATACAAAGCTTTCAGATAAACTTATAGCGGGTTTCAGTTGGATGAGGTAGAGATTAGGGGCTTGAAACCTAGAGAGAGCAAGAAAAACAAAAAAGCTGATATCTGACAGCTTTCTACTATATTTAGTTAAGCTCTACAAGAACATCCGAAAGAATTGCCGCCATTGTATCAATACTATAGTGTTCGATACATCGCTTCCTCGCTTGAACTCCTTGAGCATTTGCAGCATCTAGGTTTTGAAATATCCATTGAATTTTTTGGGCAAGTTGTTCGGGAGAACTTGGATCAACGAGATAACCTGTATCCCCTAAAATTTCTGGGATGTCACCAACACGAGTAGATAAAATTGGCTTTGCCATCGCCATCCCATCAGTCAATTTGAGAGGAAACTGCGCTCTAGTTTCAGGAGAATCTCGCTGGGGAACGACAATAATGTGAGCAGAAGATACAATCTCAGGCATCATCTGCACTGAACACCGAGGTAACTGGATTATCCAATGTCCCCAACGTTGAATTAATTGCTGATCATAGTCATCATAAGGACTGCCACCAACAATCACTAGTCTCAAATCAGGCTCATTCAAGTAATCTAGCGCTATCAAAACATCTTCTAGACCTTTATAAGGGCGTGGCGCTCCAGGAAACATTAAAATTCGGTATCCTGAGAGGTTGAAGCGAGTTCTACTAATTTCAGCGTCATAGCGTTCTGGGTCAAATAAAGAGATATTTTTACCATTCGGAACAATAATTCCCCCAAAACGCTTCTGAAGAAAACTAGTATGTACTGTTACAGCATCAGCTTTGCTAATTAACTTTTCCATCCATTGCAGGTACAGTGGATGATCAGGTCGCCTCAACGCTCCTTCTTTTTTTAGCAAGTCTCTTGCTAATTGCTTGGGTGTGGGATAATACTGCCAGTCATCTCCGCCATACCAGCTCAATTCCCAATCATCAATATCTAAGATGACTGGTAGACGGCTAAACAATTTTTTCAGTAAGGCTAAGCCGAAGCTAGCTGGTTGAGGTTTAATCGCGTAGATAAAATCTCCATCAATTTTATTTAGAAGTTGAGCAACTGGTTTAAAAAATTCCGGATACTTGCCACCTGTTACCGAATAAATAGGTAAGTCTGAAGGAACGGCTGTGTATAGGGGTTGGTCAAATAGAAAGCCAAGCACTTCAACTTCATAGTTAAGTTTCCTCAAAGCCTCACTGAGTAAAGAAGCCCGGATTATTCCATCATTTGCTGATAAATTCCATACGAGTAGCGACACCTTTAATCTGTCTTTCATTAATCTCGGCTATTTCAGAAATTAGGTAGATGTCAGCATCCAGATAAATAATTTTTTCAAAGATGATTCCTGCTAGAAAGCTACTGTGTTCGCAAGCCTAAGAGCTTATTCCCAAAAAAACTTCCTCTCCTTCCTCCAGGAGGGGTAGAGAGGATCGATCCAGAATAACACCTTCCGAACTTAGGATTGACTTCACAAAAAGCTCTAAAACAAAACTTGTATTAGTCAGTTTTACTTAATCTAATCAAGAATCTTTATACGACCTGTTTGGATATCGTCAAAGACACGATTGATTTGATGGCGTTCTTCATCAGTCACCCTGTAGTCAGAAAGGATGGTGGTAACTAACTGTAGATGCTCTATACGGCTTAATTGACCAGAATTAAGAATTCTGTCTACGATTTGCTTGAGCGTTTGAGGAAATTGACCCTGAATATCTCCTGCCATTAGTGGCTGGTCACATAATAACGTTTTGGTTTTCTGGCTGTTGTCTTTTATTGTCTACTAAAATAACTGGCTTGGCACGAGTGCTACATCAACCTTTTCCCTTTCTCCCTGACCATTTCCCCTTCTCAATCGCGACTCCTAAGCTCTAGGCGCAGAACGCTGATAAAGATGGGCGACAAACTGATCTAACTTCATCGTTCCCACTAGTTGCTGTGTCTTTTCCAACTGGAACTGCCTGTCTAAAACCTGCCGGACTTGCCTTCTTTCCCCGTCTGTACTGGGAGGCGACCAGACAGGGTCAGCGCTATCTAGCCAGAGAATACGTTGATACTGAGTTGGTTCAGATGAAAGAGACTTTTCTAAAGCAGGTGCTAGCTGAGCAGACTTCTGAGCCAATAACATGACTGGTAACGTTGGTGGAATATAGTAAGCCAGACGCAGGACATGACCCCAAGCCGTAGAGTTCATCATCACTAAAGTTGGTGTCGTAGAATCCTGAGCAATGATGTCAGCTACTTGGTGGAATATCCGGCGGTGCCGAGTTCCTAAGTCAGCGATGCTGGTACTCAAATATAACAGCAGCAAAAGGGCTGCTGTCAGTCGTTGCCATTGCCCAGTTGCTCGTTCTATCCACATAGTCAGCAATAACAAGCATCCCGGCAAAATAAAAATCATCGACCGTCCCCAGCCAAAACTGATTGTGAACTTGCCGCTGATGATATCTACGACTAACCCCAGCAAGAGTGGAAAAATCCCTAAAAGCAAAGCTATACACACAATTCGACGCTGATTTTGATGCCAGAGGCTGATACTACAAGCGAAAAGCACCAGCACTGATACCCCACCAGCAACAGTAGCGCTTACAGGTGGAAGGCTACTAATCCAGTCTCCCAACACCAAATGAATTCCCAGAGTTTCAACGACATCCTGAAAGTGTCGCAATCCAGTTTCAACGATGCCAGTGGCAGTCGAAAATCGTTGTAAGTCAGCATTGTGTAGCTGCTGTCGGGTTCCCCAAAGTACCCAAGGAATTGTCAGGAAGACACCTGCACTGAGGCACCCTCCAGCTAACCACCACCGTTGTCTGTCCAGAAATAGCACCAAGGCGGCTAGAGCAAGAAGCCAATAGGCAAAGAAATAAAACGTCATCAGTCCAGCCGCCACTGAACCAATTAGAAGTAGTGACCAAAGGAGTTTTGTGTTGTCAGAGAAGAAACGTTGACGCTTCAGTTCTGACTTTTGAGTGTCAATTAGCTGTAGCAGTGCCCAGGCGCTCAGGATTGCCCAAAGCACGAGTGAATTGTACATCCGCACATTTAAGGAGTGAAATATATAGTAGGGATTAATTCCTATAAGTGCAGCAAACAATAGACCTCCCTGTTGTCCCAGTAAACAACGACCTAAACCATAAGCACTGCCAATTGCCACAACACTCAATAAAGCTCCGAGGCTTCGTGTTGCGACTTCTCCATTCCCGAACAGGTGCAACCAAAGATGTTGAGCGAGGAAAAAGAGGGGGGGATGCGGTTCGCCACCCGCTAATCCTCTCAGGAGGTTTTTTAGAGTTTCCAAGATGTCATGAATACTGCTTTGTGGTGGCAGACTCAGCAAGGCGGTATAGTCAGCTAAAACTACTGGCAAATCCTGAGGAGGTTGATAGGCAATTTTTTGACCTGTAGAAAGGAGTAGTGACAGCACCTCGTCATACCAAAATTCCCGGCTTCCTAAATTGAGTATTCTTGTCGGAATTGCGATCGCAATAATGATCAACAGTATTGAAGAAAACCGTAGGGATAGTTTGTGGTGTGGGTGGGACATCTCACACGTCTAGCCGTGAGTAGAGCTATGGTAAAAAGTAAGTGCTGCTGAACAGGTCTATCTAGAGTATCCAGTGTTCGTTGGTTACTGGTTGAGCAGAAACGATTTATTTACAAGGAGACGCTATAAAAATGCAGGTAATTCTGCTGCCAGCACTTTCTGACAACTATATCTTTTTACTCCATAACCCTAAGCAGAACGTTGCAGCAGTTGTTGACCCCGCAGAGGCGCAACCAGTGCTGCGGCGTTTAGAAGAACTTGGGGCTGAACTGGTGATGATTTTTAATACTCATCATCATATGGATCATGTCGGCGGTAATCGGGAACTGATCGAATATTTTCCGAATGTCTACGTGTGTGGAAGCGCCCAAGATCGAGGGAGAATTCCTGGGCAACAGGTGTTTTTGCAGGAAGGCGATCAGGTTGAATTTACCGATAGAATTGGCGAGGTGATATTCGTTCCCGGACACACCAGTGGACATATTGCCTACTACTTCTTTCCACGAGTAGAGGGTGAAACGGGTGATTTATTCTGCGGTGATACCTTATTCGCAGGCGGTTGTGGCAGATTGTTTGAAGGTACACCAGCGCAGATGGTGGATTCCTTGATCAAGCTGCGGGCTTTGCCGGACAACACGCGAGTCTGGTGCGCTCATGAATACACGCTGAAAAATCTTCAATTTGCCCTTACTGTAGATCAGGAAAATCTAGATTTACAAACTCGATATACTGAAGTTCAAGAGGCTCGTCGCCGTTTAGAGGCAACTATACCCTCGCAACTGGGGATTGAAAAGCGTACCAATCCATTTTTGCGATGGGAGCAACCAGCACTCCAGTCCGCCGTCAAAGCGACAGAACCCGTACAGACATTTGCGCGGCTGCGAGGCATGAAAGACCGATTTTAAGTTGATGAGGTGACGAGAAAGGGATTGGCTTTGGGAAAAACTTCTCCCAATCCCCAATTTTTCATTCCCTTGTTCTGCCTGGTTGCGATCGCGTACCAGATTTTCGTACTATGAAGTGTTCTGGAACATTATTACTCCCTGAAGAAGTCCGTACCCGAAATAAAGACTATGGCGAAACGTGTGCAATTAGTTTTAAATCAAGACGTTAGTAAGCTGGGAAAAACTGGCGACTTAGTTGAAGTCGCTCCTGGCTATGCTCGTAATTATCTACTTCCCAAGAAAATCGGAATTAGAGCCACCCCTGGCATCCTCAAGCAAGTTGAGCGGCGTAAAGAACAAGAGCGTCAGCGTTTGCTCGAAGAGAAACAGCAAGCTGAAACCCAGAAGACGGCACTAGAAACCGTGGGTCGCTTCACCATTCACAAGCAAGTGGGTGAAAATGAAGCAATCTTCGGTACTGTTACCGCTCCAGAAGTCGCTGAAGCCATTCAAGCGGCAACAGGTCAGGAAATAGACCGACGGGGTATTACTCTACCGGATATCAGCCAACTCGGTGTCTATAAGGCAGAAGTTAAGCTACATCCAGAAGTCACAGCAGTAGTTGAAATCCAAGTAGCTTCCAACTAAGTAGGTCGGTATTAATATTTGTCGTTGAGACAAGGCAGAGGGCAGAGGGCAGAAGGGAAGAGGATTTTATTCTCTTAACATTTGTTGACATACCTTCGCTTATTTGTTCCTACCTACTTAGTGCAGTGTCTAACGGACTAACTACCCTTTAGTTCAAGTTGACCCGTTTTTTCAGGTCAAGTAATGGGGTTGAGCGAGGTGCTAGAAGCCGTCACTCAACCCCTTAATTTATTAAGCTAGGTTAGAGGCTAGTGTGCGTTTCAATGCATGACGCAGTAGACAGTGAAAGGGTAAGTGTGAAAAAATCAACCCTTAACCTTTTCCCTTTCCCCTTTGACCTAAAACGATAATTTGATAATGCCATTTAAAGGTTCATTAGCTTCTCCATTCCCCTCGTTGCCTTGAACATGGCTCAAGAACTGCAATTTTCGACATTTAGCAACTCCCTACCCCCTCAAAACATTGATGCCGAGGAGTCGATTCTCGGAGGGATTTTATTAGACCCTGAAGCCATTGGTCGAGTGGCTGATATACTTCCGGCTAACGCTTTTTACATTACTGCCCACAAAGAAATCTACAAAGCCGCTCTAGCGCTCCATAGCCAGGATAAGCCAACAGACTTGATGAGCGTTACCACCTGGCTGTATGACCACGAATTATTAGAGAAAGTTGGTGGTCAGAGTAAATTAGCACAGCTCGTTGAGCGCACTGTCTCAGCGGTTAACGTTGACCGCTATGCGACGTTGGTGACCGAGAAGTACCTCCGCCGTCAACTGATCCAGGCAGGTAATGAGATTGTGCAGTTGGGTTACGAAACCTCAATCGAGTTGGAAACTGTTCTTGACCAGTCAGAGCAAAAGATTTTTAGCCTTACTCAGACTCGCCCTCAGCAAGGTTTAATTCCTATCTCTAAAGCCCTAATTGAGACATTTAACAGTATCGAAACCCTTCATGAAGGAGTAGCACTGCCTGGTATTCCTTGTGGGTTCTATGACTTGGACACTATGACTGAGGGGTTTCAGCGTTCTGACCTGATTATATTGGCTGCCAGACCATCGATGGGAAAAACAACCCTAGGATTGAATATTGCCCACAATATTGCTGAGAATCAAAAGTTATCGGTGGCAATTTTTAGCCTGGAGATGTCTAAAGAACAGTTAGTGCAGCGATTGCTCTCAAGTGAGGTGGGAATTGAAAGTAATCGGTTACGGGCTGGACGAATCAGCCAAAATGAGTGGGCACCGTTGAGCAATGCGATTAGTACCCTTACTCAACTACCCATCTTTATTGACGATACCCCAAACCAAACGGTGATGCAGATGCGATCGCATGTGCGGCGTCTTCAGGCAGAACAAGGGGGTCAATTGGGATTAGTTTTAATCGACTATTTACAGTTGATGGAAGGGAATAGCGATAACCGTGTACAGGAACTGTCCCGGATTACGCGAAGTCTCAAAGGGCTAGCCCGCGAACTAAATGTCCCAATCATCGCCCTATCTCAGCTAAGTCGGGGGGTCGAAGCTCGTAACAACAAACGACCAATGATGTCCGATTTACGTGAAAGCGGTTCAATTGAGCAGGATGCGGATTTAGTTATCATGCTCTACCGCGATTCTTACTACAATCCCGATTCACCTGATCGAGATATCGCAGAAGCAATCATTGCCAAACACCGAAATGGTCCCACTGGGACTGTCAAGCTGTTATTCAGACCTGAATTGACGAAGTTTCTCAACTTAGCCTCTCCCAATCGGGCATGATTTAACGCAAAGGCTCTTATGCAAAGGGCAGAAGGCAGAAGGTTTTATTACTAGTACATTGTTGTTTGAGGAGAAAGGGTAAAGGGTAAAGGTTGTTCCCTTTTACCTTTCACCCTGCCCCTTATCCCAAGAGGGGACTCCACCTTCCCCTTTTCCCTAAAACCGATTAGTTAAATAGGCAACGCGAGATGCTCAAGGGCAGCTTAGCTAATTCTTAACAGTTCAACATCAAAAATCAGCGTAGCGTTTGGAGGAATTACACCACCGGCGCCACGGGAACCATAGCCTAATTCGGCGGGAATAATTAACTGACGACGTCCGCCAACTTTCATCGAACCAACGCCTTCATCCCAGCCTTTAATGACCTGTCCAACGCCGAGTTTGAACGAAAACGGGCGATTGCGATCGCGTGAACTATCAAACTTGGTACCATTCTCCAGGGTACCCGTGTAGTGAACGGTGACAGTTTGTCCCGTTTGGGGTGTTGCTCCGTCTCCCTCCTTAAGGTCAACGTACTTCAGACCAGAAGGCGTCGTCATAGTGGCGCTATCTGTAGTCTGTTCGCTGTCTGAACCAGAATCCATCGCAATAAGTCTTGTATTATTAACATCTGGGTTAGCACTTGTATCGAGTGCAACCACGGCGGCTTGAGTTGTGGTCAGTTCATCAGCACTTGCGCTGGCTTTCCCGGTAGTAAATTGCCCTACAAGCAGTAGCACGCCACACGCTAAGACAACCCCTAAACTGATTAAAATTTCCCTCAAAATTTCTCCTCCAAATTGTTTCTTCAACGCCAGAGTTTATTTTCTAAATCTCGCACCTGACGTTCTAGACGGTCAATGCGACCACGCAATTCATCGACTTCCGCTTGGCGAGGGACACCTAAATCTTGCAACATATTACGCATCTGTCGTTCCATCTGCACCTCAAGATTACCTTGGTCTGACTTGAGCTGTTGCATCATATCATCGACAAATCCCTTCGCTTGCTCAGGATTAATCTTACCTTCCCTCACCCATTCATCACTAACCTCACGCATTTTCTCTGCAGCCATTGAAGTCGTGCCAATACCAACCATCAATAACTGCTTGAGCCAATTGTTATTATCCATACTCTTTTCCTATTACTCGGCACTTAATTGGGTAGCTGAATGTAGACTGTTTCCCAAGGGGGCGAAACATCCTTGCCTACAGTTCTATTCTGTGATATCTCCACGGGTACCTGCTGCTTTCCCTGCGCTTAGATAGATCATGACACAATAGATCTCTTAGGACTAAAGCTAAGGTCTCTACAGATAAGGTAGGGATTGCCCACCCTACTGCTATCAATAGCGTTCAAACCTTCAACCGAAGGCAGAGGCAGAAGGTTCAGTTCTGTTCAGAAGGGAATTGTGACCCTTGCTCCCTTCAGTCGCTTTCCGGGCTTGGGCTATCGGCATCGGGATAAATTCCTTCTACCTTCTGCCTTTCTTGGTTCAAACTGTAAGTCCTGTCTCTATCTTCGTTGACACTATAAGTCTCAAACAACAAAAGCAAATTATTACCTACTATGGTTATTGAATGGCTCAGGGTGAGCGTTTCTCCGGAACTTCGAGAAAGATATATTCAAAAAGATGCTGAAATCTGGACATCCATGCTTGCCCAGCATCCTGGATTTTTAGGCAAAGAGGTCTGGATTAATCCAGAAACCCAGAATGAGGTTATCCTAATCATCCGTTGGGCAAGTCTTGAAGCGTGGAAAGCCGTTCCAGCAGAGCAGTTGGCACAAACTGACCAACAGTTCAACGAGGAATTTGGCTCTCAACATCAGATTATTGAGGCGGCTGAGTACCAAGTCCGAAAATTTCCCCAGGGTTAACACTATGCACCCGCCACAGGAGTGGGATGTTTAACTGAACGCGCTACTTACCTACCGATGCTAAATTGTCCTCGCTGTCATCAATCTCTCAATAGCAAAGCAGTTACTTGTTCCCATTGCGGAACGGTTCTCAAAGCCTATGGTCATCCCGGCATTACCTTGCATCGGGCAACAAGTGATCAGCCGTTGTGCGAAACTTGCAGCTATCAGGCAGACGATACCTGTACCTTTCCCCAACGTCCCTACGCCAAGGAGTGTACTCTCTACGATGACATTACCCAACCTAAGGTAGTCGCTAACCAACGTTATACTCCTCGTCAGAATCCACTGCAATCGCTCAAGTTCTGGTGCCAGCGAAATCCGGCTTGGTTGGGTTTGTTGGGATTACTAACCGCGAGTTTTCTACTTACACTACTTGCCGCATCTCGATAGGCTTAGGGCACACTAACAGTGGCTGAAGTGGCTTCTGTGGAAGGTGAGCTGTCTCTTTTAAGAGGCTGATTAACCGGAGTTTTTTTTTCCTTAAATACGTCTAAATCAAACCAGAAGGTTGTACCAACACCAACTTCGCTGACTAAGTGTACCCGGCTATGATGTTTCTGAATGATGTTTCTGACGATTGAAAGACCCAAACCCGTTCCTTCAAGGGTATGAACTCGGTTTTCTACACGGAAAAATCGGTCAAAAATCGCCTCTTGGTCTTCGGCATCAATACCAATTCCCGTATCTGAAATTTCTACCCGCACTTGAGCTGTTTCGTGGTGATGAGGGTCTGATTCCAGCAGATAGGCACGAATCATCACTCGTCCGCCTGGTTCCGTAAATTTTAGAGAGTTGCCTACCAAGTTCGCAAAAACTTGAAGCAACAAATCGTAGTGACCTAGAACAGGTGGTAAATCTGGGGCAATATCTTGAGCGAGTTCAATGCCTTTATCACGCGCATTTAGCTGATAGGTGCGTAGCGTCTGCTCTACAGGCTGAACGATATCTACGGGTTCAAAATGATAAAGCCGACACGATTCAAGGCGTGATAAATCTAAAACATCATTGACCAGACGAGTAAGCCTATCTGTCTCGCGATTGGCGGTTTCAAGGAACTCCCGACGCTCTGTTTCGCTGAGGTCTTCGCCATACTCGTGGAGGGTTTCGATAAATGATTTGATGTTAAACAGAGGCGTTCTCAGTTCATGGGAGACATTGCTGATGAACTGGCTTTTTGCCTCGTTTAGTTCTACCTCGCGGGTAATATCCTGTACGGTCATCGCAATGCCCTTGACACTCTCTCGGTATTGGTCGAGGACACTGGTTAAAAGGATGCGGACGGTACGAGGCGTTGGTTCATTAAGCGTGATTCGGAACTCTTCGCCTTCGCGTTCTCGTTCTGCGGAAGTTTGCCCAGCCGCAATTTGATAAAGCGATCGCGTTAGTTCCATTGTTACGGCGCTAGGCAGGTGATGCAAGACATTTTCACCCACAACGTCTGTCCCTTCCCAACTGAAAATCCGACGTGCTGTTGGATTGACCAAAACAACATCGAAATTGGTATCAATTAAGACAGCGCCATCAGCAATAGTAGAAACGAGGGTCTCTAGTTTGGCTTTTTCAGCCGTCAGTTCTTCAATATTTTGCTCTTCATAACGCTCCAACCGCTCTGCCATCTCGTTGAAGCTGAAAATCAGTTCACCCAGTTCCCCTTTTAAGGGCAGGTCGATCCGCTGCTTAAAGTTGCCAGTGGCAATATTTTTGACACCCCTTAGCAGTTCCTGAATTGGCTTGGTGATCATCAGGGCGTTAAAGACTGCCCCTAAAATCACCATCACCCAGATCGAGATAAAAACCGCGATCGTCACGTCTCGTGTCAAATTTGAGGAGGCAACCACCGTAGGATTAGGGTTGATCCCGATCGCTAACACCCCTAAGTACTTCCCTTCTTGCATCAGAGGCACAAAGACATCGGTCACTTCCCCATCCGGGGTTAGGTGCTGTCGCACCATCGGGACTTCAGAGTTCTTGGCGTAGTCTTCAGGTAGCTCAATCCAACGTTGAATCGTTAGAGAATTTTGCACTTCCGATTCCGAGAAAGGAATCCCAAAGAAAATTTGACCCGCCTCATCTGCGTAAATCATGTAGCGCACACTGGAGGTGCTGCTATAGAAGCGGTGGGAAAAGCGAGCGACTTCCGTCAGATTGTCTTCTGCAATCAGGGGTGCAACATTGGATGCCAACAATAAACCTAGATCACGACCAAAACGAGTGTCGTTCATTCTAGCGTCCTGTTGAATTGTGTTCACCGCCCAGAATGTCAAACCACTCATGATCAAAGAGACGACAAGGGTTGCCGCCGCCATGAGCCGGGTCTGGAGAGTAAACTCTGACCACCAATGTGCGATAACTTCTCGGATGGTTTTTAGCAAAGCGAACAAGGGTGATTCACTACAATCAACAGGAAAACTACAACAGCCTACTTAAAGGTAGATACTTTAGTCGAGACAACGCTGCTTAAAAAGAAGCGTCCCCCAATTATATATATATGCTTAGCTTGAAGCTGATGTTATATCAGGAGAACTGATCGCATCAAGGTCGTTATAATCTCAAACGAGTAAGGGGAAAGCGGCACAAAGCTAGCTCCTAGAGAGCCACTACGCTGAGACTTTATGAGCGCTATGTGTTCAACTTCACCCATCTTCGCTAAGGGAAACCGTTGCCTATCCTTTCTCTAAGTAGACTAACTGGGTAGGGAGCCAGCACCGCTGACACGATGACCGATATCTTTACGGTAATACATTCCTTCAAACTGGATACAAGCGATCGCCTCATAAGATGAAGCGATCGCCTCATCAAACGTCTCACCTGTCGCCGTCACACCAAGCACCCGACCGCCATCAGTAAGCAACTGTTGCTGCTTTAGCTTAGTTCCTGCACAAAAAACCGTTGCTCCTAGTTCCTCGGCTTGCTCAATTCCAGTAATCACATCACCCTTCTTATAGACTCCGGGATAGCCTTGAGCCGCAGCAATCACACAAGCGGCTGTCCCGGATTTCCAGGTTATCGGCGGCATTTGCTCCAGTCGTTGCTGGCTACAAGCAAGAAGCAGCTCTTCTAAAGGAGTCTCCAACAAAGGTAGAATCGCTTGAGTTTCCGGGTCACCAAAGCGACAATTAAACTCCAGAACCGTCGGATTACCTTGTGGGGTAATCATTAATCCTGCGTAAAGAACCCCTCGATAGTCAATCCCTCGTTGACGTAGAGCCTCAACTGTAGGCTGAAGGACTTCTCGCTCAATACGTTCCATCAAAGCCGGAGTAACAATTGGGGCAGGGCAATAAGCTCCCATTCCACCCGTATTTTCCCCAGTATCCCCCTCACCAATTCGCTTGTGATCTTGAGCCGGAAGTAAAGGGCGAACGCTCACGCCATCTGTTAGAGCTAAAACAGAAACTTCTTGACCCGTTACGCACTCTTCAATCACCACAGTTTTAAACCCATTTTTGAAGAGTGATTCAACAGCCGCTTGTGCCTCTTCAACAGAGGCAGCAACGATGACACCTTTGCCTGCCGCCAAGCCATCTGCTTTCACAACAATTGGGGCCCCTTGAGCCTTTACATAAGCGATCGCCGCTTCAGCTTCAGTAAATACCGCAAACTGAGGCGTTGGAATGCCCGCCGACTGCATCAACGTCTTAGCCCAGTATTTACTGGACTCAATCCTCGCTCCTTCTTTCGTTGGACCAAAAACCGTCAGACCTTGTTGTTGGAGATAGTCTGTGATTCCCAACGAAAGGGGAAGTTCGGGTCCAACAACAACCAACGAGATATTGTGAACCAGAGCAAACCGGGCAATTCCCTCAAAATCATCCACACGTAAGGGAAGATTCTGGCAACCCTTTGTAGTTGCTGTGCCACCGTTACCAGGAATACATACCACCTGCTGAATACGTTGAGATTGCAGCAGTTTCCAGGCGAGGGCGTGTTCACGACCCCCATTGCCAACCACCAAAATCTTCACTTTAGCCTTGCGCTCCAGAAGAATTGAACTTTAAGGGGAATCACGACCAACTACGGTCTGCAGCCGTCTGTTTTATCAACAAATTCAAAGCGTGCAGAACGCCTGACTCAAAAGTCCCAAGCTTTATGAGTCGAGCAAATGTCCTCCATTATGCCATGGGATTACCAGTTGACCCAGAAAAGGTCTCAAGTTAGCTGGCTATTGCTCACTCTGAAACACAGCAAAAGTAGCTTCCTGGAGAGATGAGGTACAACGGGAGGCGTGTGAAATAAGAGACAGAGCCTGGAAAACAAAAAAGCTGATAGCTGATAGCTGACGGCTTTCTGCTCTAATTACTCAGGGCTTTTTGCTGCTGATAGCGCTCCTTAAACTGGCGCTGTTGTTTGTTGTGATCCACAATCGGGGCTGGATAATCAAGAGCGTAGCGCTCCATGGGTGGTATATCTCCACTGAGCAAGTATTCTGTATCCACAGAGCGCAATTCTGGGAGCCATTCTCGAATGTATTCACCTTCTGGGTCAAATTTCTTGGCTTGACTAGCTGGGTTAAAAATTCGTACAGGTTTAGGGTCCATACCACTGGAAGCACTCCACTGCCAGCCGCCGTTGTTGGCTGAGAGGTCGCCATCATACAAGTTCTGCATGAAGTATTTTTCTCCCAAGCGTGGGTCAATCAAGAGGTCTTTGGTGAGGAAGCTAGCCACAATCATCCGACAACGATTGTGCATCCAGCCGATTGTCTTCATCTGCCGCATCGCTGCGTCCACAATGGGATATCCAGTTCTCCCTTCACACCAAGCTTGGAAGTACTCTGGGTTATTGTCGTAGGGGAAGTTTTTCAGGGTTTTGCGGAAGGCTCCTTCTGCTAGTTCTGGGAAGTTATACATCGCATGTTGATAGAACTCCCGCCATGCGAGTTCCTGTTGCCATGCCTTGATACTGGCTTCGGTTTCATCACTACGGCTAGCTTCTAAAGCCGTTAGAGTGGCTGCCCAAACTGTACGAACGCCAATGACACCGAATTTTAACGCGGCACTAAGTTGGGATGTACCGTGAACACCAGGAAAGTTGCGCTGTTCTTTGTACTCAGTAATGGACTGACGACAAAATTCCTCTAGTTTTTCCTGAGCGGCTGTTTCGCCTGGTGCTGTCACCAGTTCAGTATCCCAAGCAAAACCCAACTCTTTCGCTGTTGGTAGCTCAAGAGTTCCAGCTTGTTGTGCTGTCTCCTTTTCTTGTTGGGTTAGTCCTTCTACATCGGTGAGGGTTTCTACAGGCTGTGCTTTTGGTTTGCTACTCCAGTTGCGCCAAAAGGGTGTGTAAACTGTGTATGGCTGGTTTGAACCAGTCCGAATGTCTTCTGGTGGGTGTAATAGCTGATCCCAATTGTTATGTACCTGAATGCCCTTTTCTTTTAGGGCAATCATGACAGTGCGATCGCGTTCTTTGGCATAAGGCTCAACATCCCAATTCCAGAAAACAGCCTTAGCATTGAGAGCTGTTGCTAAAGCTGGGATCGCTTGAGTCGGTTTTGCTCGAAGAATCAACAATTGGCTACCCGCTTTGCTGTAGCGTTCTTTAAGTGACTGCAAGCTGCCAATCATGTAAGTTACTCTTGCTAGGGCAACATCATCCCGTTCCAGAATATCCGGGTCGAGACAGAAAACTCCCACCACTTTTTTAGTTTGTCGTCGGGCCGCAGCAAGTCCAATATTGTCTGATAAACGTAAATCGCGCCGATGCCAAAACAGAATTAAGTCAGACATGCAATCAATGCTTCAGTTAATTAGCTTCTTTTGCCAGCTTAGAGCTTACCGATATTTTCTCGCTACCCATTGAAAAAGCTGAGGATTTGTCCCGGATACCCTCTTGCCTTTGCTGTAACTTGCAACAGCGTCATTAGCTGTAGCGCAGTTTCACTGTCATATTTAGCCGCAGTGAAACAAAGTCTGCACTCTAGAAAAGGTCTGCCTTTAGCTCTTGAGTAGCAGTGGTCAAAGCCAGGATTTGAGGCTAGGTTTGTACTTCTTAATTCTGTCAGGGTGACCACGGCTGATCGAAAAGTTGACGGCTTGCACAAGCTATGACCTGCCGTCTTGGTGTTTGGAGGAGTGAAGGAGACATAATCCGTGGCAAACCGTCACCTGTTTGCTTGGCAACGAAGCTTATCGATTGCCTTAGTTTTAGCTGTACTTGGTTTTGTAGCTGGCTTTGGTTGGAGAGTCGATCACTCGACGAATCAGAAGACTGTATTACCAGTCAGCACGGGGATGCAGCAAGACAAAGCAGGGCTAGAAACCTCAAAGGCTAAAGCTATAAAAGTGCAGCAAGATGCGGCACATCAAAAAGCGATCGCTAAACTAGCACAAGAAGAAAAAGTAAAACGTCTCAACGCTGCTATCCCTGTCCAATTTCAAGGAAAAACGATTCGTGAGGTCAAGCTGAAGGGTAAAGACAATTCCAATACCCAAGTCAGGCAGACAAAAGCGATCGCACCACCCAAGCTAATCGCACTAACGTTTGACGATGGTCCTTGGCCCCAAATGACCTCAAAAGTTTTAGATATTCTCAAAAAACAAAACGTCAAAGCTACCTTTTTTGTGGTAGGAAAGCAGGTAGAAAAGCATCCACATCTAGTAAAGCAGACTGTAGCAGAAGGTCATGCGATTGGCAACCATAGCTGGAGTCATCAGTATCATCATTACAGCCCGTCAGCCGCCGCTCACGAACTCGATAAAACAGCCGCTTTGGTTCATAAACTAACGGGTGTCAAGACATCTCTTTTCAGACCGCCTGCTGGCATTTTGAATAATGGATTAGTGGCTTCTGCTCACCAGAAGAAATATGCTGTCGTGATGTGGTCTGTAGATTCAAAAGACTGGCGTTCTGGACGTACTACCAAGCAAGCACTAGTTGACAATTCGCTCAAGGAAGCCAACTCTGGGGGAATTGTCTTGCTGCACGATGGAGGAGGCGATCGCTCAGAGACAATTGAGGCTTTACCGCAATTAATTACGCAACTAAAAAAGCACGGCTACACCTTTGTAACCGTGCCAGAACTTCTAGAAAAGGGGGTTAGTTTTTAGTTTTTTGTTGTTAGTTATTTGTTAAAAAGTACCAATAACCAACAACTAACAACCAATTACTGAACTGGAGTTAACTCTCTTTCTGCCACAGCGTCAGCGTTAGCTTCTGGGGTATCAGCTTCCGAAGGCGGTACAACTTGCCAGAACTGCGGCAGGTATTCCGACCAGTAAGCCAAAATAGTCTTAGCTCTGGGGCTGCCAGTACGTTCAGCGTGGGCTTGGATTAAGTCCTTGAGCTGTAGCTCACCAACAGAGCTAGTAACCCGTTGAATTTTAACAATTTCCGGGTTGACTTTTGCAGGGAAACTCCCATCTTTATCCAAGAAGTAGGCTAGACCCCCGGTCATCCCAGCACCGACATTACGACCGACATTGCCTAAGACAACGATTACACCACCCGTCATGTATTCACAACAGTGGTCACCTGCTCCCTCAATTACTGCCTGACCTTTCGAGTTACGAACACCAAACCGCTCACCTGCGCCCCCGTTGGCAAACAAAGTGCCGCCAGTCGCCCCGTAGAGGCAGGTATTGCCTACAATCACGTTTTTGGCAGGGTCATAAGTCACTTCTGCTGGCGGCTTGATGATAATCTCGCCCCCGTGCATTCCCTTACCAACGTAGTCGTTGGCTTCACCTTCTAAGATGAGTGTCATTCCAGGGAGGTTGAAGGCACCAAAGCTTTGACCAGCAGCCCCTTTGAAGTTGAGGGTAATTTGCCCTCCGAATCCGGTATCTCCGTACTTTTTGGCGATCGCACCCGCAATGCGAGTTCCTACAGTTCTGTCGGTGTTTATGATGCCGACATCCTGAGTTACAGTGCCTTGGTTGCTAATCGCGTCCTGGATGGCGCTATCTGTGAGTAGCTGATCATCCAGAACTGGACCATTACTATGGACAGGTTCATGCTTCAGCCAACTGCGATCGCTTCTGGTGTCCGGCAAATTAATCAGACAATCCAGATTTAAAGCCGCTGTCTTGGTTAGATTAACACCTTCCCGAACTTTCAACAGGTCAGCGCGACCAATGATTTCTTCTAGTGACCGATAGCCTAGTCGTGCCAAAAGCGATCGCACTTCCTCGGCTACGAAGAAGAAGAAGTTGACTACATGCTCTGGAATACCTGTAAAGCGCTTACGCAGTTCTTCTCGCTGAGTGGCAACACCGACTGGGCAGTTATTCGTGTGGCAAATCCGCGCCATGATACAGCCTTCAGCAATCATCGCGACAGAACCAAAGCCATATTCTTCTGCGCCCATCAGCGCCGCCATCATGACATCCCAGCCTGTTTTGAGACCACCATCAGCGCGGAGCAAGACGCGATCGCGTAGCTGATTTTCCAATAGCACCCGATGTACTTCTGTTAGCCCTAATTCCCAAGGTGAACCGGCGTGCTTGATTGAGCTAAGGGGAGATGCACCCGTACCGCCATCATGACCAGAAATCTGGATGACATCAGCATTCGCCTTAGCAACCCCAGCCGCAATAGTCCCAATGCCAATTTCCGCTACCAGCTTCACAGATACTCTGGCTTCAGGATTAATCTGGTGCAGGTCAAAGATCAACTGCGCCAAGTCCTCAATCGAATAAATATCGTGGTGAGGTGGGGGAGAAATTAGCGGCACTCCTGCCTTAGATCGCCGTAGCATCGCAATATAGGGGCTAACCTTCGTCCCGGGTAGCTGACCTCCTTCTCCAGGTTTAGCACCCTGAGCCATTTTGATTTCAAGCTGCTTGGCGTTCATCAAGTACTCTGGCGTTACACCAAAGCGACCTGAGGCAACCTGCTTAATCGCAGAACTGACTGTATCGCCATTTCTCAAGCCCTTGAGGTGGGGGAACAGTTGCGAATGTCCTGTTTCATCGACATCATCAAGGACTTTGAACCGCACGGGGTCTTCGCCACCTTCACCGGAGTTGGATTTACCCCCAATCCGATTCATGGCGATCGCTAAAGTCTCATGGGCTTCTCGTGAGAGTGAACCAAGGGACATCGCACCCGTACAGAACCGATGGACGATTTCCGCCGCTGATTGTACTTCTTCAATGGGGATAGAAGTGCGATCGCTCTTGAAGTCCAACAAATCCCGAAGTGCTGTCGGTGGACGCTGCTCGAATAGCTGCGTATAGAGCTTGTAGTGGTCGTAGTTCTTCCCATCTGCGACTGCCTTGTGCAGCGCCTTAGACGATTCAGGGCTGTTCATGTGGTACTCGCCCCTGGGCTTGGCATTGATAAAACCGTAGTTCTCCAGCTTCTTGCTAGTTAATTCCGGGAATGCCCGATGGTGGAACGAAATAACTTCCCGCGCCAAATCCGCAATGCTCAAACCACCCAACCGCGATGTTGTTCCGGCAAAAGCAAGGTTCAACAAATCCGTACCAATACCAAGTGCCTCGAATATCTGAGCCGCCTGGTAAGAGGTTAGTAGAGAAATCCCCATTTTTGAGAGGATTTTCAACAGACCCCCTTCCACCGCCTTACGGTAGTTTTTCTGAGCCTCTTCTAACGAGACAGTCTCAATCTTGCCTCCTTCCATTAGTTTCTGAGTCTTGGGATTAGAGATCCACTGACGTACAGATTCCAAAGCTAAGTAAGGACAAACTGCAGATGCACCATAGCCAATTAAGCAGCCAAAGTGATGAGTATCCCAACACTGAGCCGTATCAACAATCAGTGACGCTTTCATCCGCAGTCCTTGGCGGATGAGATGATGGTGTACTGCACCCACTGCCAAAAGTGGTGGAATGTAGCTGTAGTTCTCGCTGAGACCGCCACCCGTTCTGTCACTTAAAATCAGAATCTTCTTCCCAGCACGCACAACCTCAGCAGCTTGCTCGCATAGCTGACACACAGCCGCCTCTAACCCGCTTGGACCCGCTGGAATTTCAAACAAGGTTGATAGCTCAGCCGTTTCAAACCCTGAGGTTTTGACCGCTTCCAACTCTGCCTCATTGAGGACTGGTGTCTCCAGCTTCAACAGTCGAGCATACTCAGCACGAGCATCTAAGAGATTCCCTCGCTCACCTAGCTGCATACTCAACGACATCACCAAACTTTCCCGCAACGGGTCAATCGGTGGGTTCGTCACCTGAGCAAAGCGCTGCTTGAAATAGTCATAGAGCAAACGCGGCTTATCCGACAGTACAGCTAAGGGAACGTCATCTCCCATGCAGAACGTGGGTTCCTTGCCTTGAGTAGTCATCGGCTGGATGATCATCTCGACATCCTCCGCCGTGTAGCCAAAGGCAATCTGCTGGCGCAGTAACACGGATGTCTCTAGCTTAGGAGCTGATTCAAAGGGTTGAGGCTTCAGCTCGACTCGATGCTGCTGTAGCCACTGACCATATGGCTCTTGGGTAGCCACCCGTTGCTTGATTTCCCAGTTTTTCAGAACCTCATGGGTTTCTAAGTCCACGGCAATCATCTGCCCTGGTCCCAATCGACCCTTCTCGACAATTTCTGCTTCGGGTAAGTCTACGACCCCTGCTTCTGAGGAAACGACAACATAGCCATCCTTGGTAATGCTGTAACGAGCCGGTCGTAGCCCATTACGGTCAAGCGTGGCTCCCACAGTCTTACCATCACTAAATACCAACAGAGCAGGACCATCCCACGGTTCCTGAATCCCACTGTAGTACTCGTAAAAGTCAACAATTTCTGGGTGTTTTTCCAAATCCGGCTGATTGAGGTATGCCTCTGGCACCATAATCATCAACGCTTCTAGCGGGCTGCGACCGGAGTGTACGAGTAACTCCAGCACGTTGTCTAGCGTCGCTGAATCACTATTATCGGGATTGACAATCGGCTTCAGGTCATCCAATTCTGTATTTGATGCTGACTCACGCCTACTCTCTACCGCTCCGCTATCTGAAGGCATACTGAGTGCTGCCTCTTGAGTCCTGATTTCTGACTCCTGAGTCCTAACTCCCCACAGAGGATGAGTTAAGTCAGCTTCACGCGCCATCATCCAGTTGATATTACCCAACAGCGTGTTAATTTCGCCGTTGTGTCCCAACAGGCGCATTGGCTGCGCGAGTGGCCACTTTGGCATCGTGTTGGTGCTAAAGCGCCGATGATAAACGGCAAAGGCACTTTGATAGTCTGGATTCTTTAGATCTGTATAGAAGTCTCCCAAGACGGTTGAGCGCACCATGCCTTTGTAGACAATCGTGCGATTGGAGAATGAGCAAATATAGAAATCCTCAGACCATTGAGCTGTGCCTTGTGCCTCTAATGTTTTGTGAACTCGACGCCTAGCTTTGTATAAAGCACGCTCTAGCTCATCCCCCCGCAAGTTTTGGGAACTCACGAATACTTGCTCAATTTGGGGCTGGTTTTCTCGTGCTTGGATGCCGAGGACTGATTCTTTTACAGGCACTACCCGCCAGCCCAGCACTCTCAGATCGTTTTGTCCTAATACATCCTCAACTGTTTGACGTGCTTGGTTGACCAAAGCCGCATCTTGAGGCAGAAACACCATACCGACACCAAGTTGGTCGGTGGCTGGCATATCAATTCCTTGCTCGATAAACCAGGGTTTGAACAGTTCCCAAGGGATAGCGGTCATTAAACCTGCACCATCTCCAGAATCTTGATCAGCGCTACAACCACCTCGGTGTTCTAAACACCCTAATGCCGACAATGCCTGCTCAACAAGTTCATGTGTCCCTGTACCTGATTGAGACGCGATGAAGCCAACGCCACACGCATCCCGTTCTTCTACCAACCAGCGTTGACCGGGAAAAGTCTGGTTGCCCTGATTCCACGGCTGAACGTGTTGGTTCTGTTTGATGCTCCTGTTGTCCATCGAATGATTCACGGTTTTTACGGATACAAATTTACGGATTGATCGCTGCTAGCGCAGCAACAGATTCATACGGCACTTCTACAAAGTGAAAATTTTAGAAACAATTTACGTTACACAGGGGTCTAGATAAACACACTTAGGCTAGAGTATCGAATGAACTACAGGACAGTAGCTGACACCAAAGCTACATCCTGATTAAACAAGGGATGAAATTTGACTCACAAGCTTATGAGTGGAAAGGCTTGAGTGCTTTAGATTGTCTAATGAACGTAACTCACCGAGCTGGTAGCGAGAGTGGCAAGTAGAGTTGGGGAAAAGAAGAAACTCTTAAAACCCCAATTCCAACGCTGGTTTCCTGCCAGATTGACAGAGTAGCAATATTATAGGAAATGCTCTACGCTAGCAATCCCCGCTTTCTAAGTTTCGCTACTGTAACTTTTACTACAGAAAATAATGGAAATTACTGTAGTTCAGGCTTAGTACTTGAGCCAAGCTTAATAAACAGTTTTCTTGGCAAGTCCGTGCCGCTGGCAAGCTCTGTGCTGTAAGCCTAGTGCAAGAAGCCAGAAGATTAGGAGGCAGAAGGCTTTTATGAAAGAAAGCTTACTGTGCAAGCTTTTTAACTGGATAGTTATTTCCGCCGTGCTGCACTAGATAGGTTTTACTGCCTTGGTTAGGACAGCAAGCACCTACCATGTCCTCCTATATTCTCAGATTTCCCAGTTGGGCAAATGAAGTTTGGACTGCGTGAGTAGTTTTACTTCTTATTATGAAGCTCTAACAGAGAAGGCGGACGTTGTAAAGTCATTATTTCTTGATATGCTGCCCAAGGCTTAATTTATTGACTTCTACAGACCAGAATCTTGGTCAAAGAGACAGCTAGATGATCAAAAGAGCAAAGCCACCCAAGCGGATCGGCGATCACGTACAGCCCTACACAACGACCCGCTTGTCTCCAAACAGTACTGCTAGTTCTAACGCTAATAGGCATGAAAGTGGAAAATCAGTTCCCATTGCGGTGCGATGCCGTAGAAGTCGAAGAGCAGCACGGCGGCAACGTGCTAATTCTATGTCTTGGGTAATGTTGTCCAAACGTACAGCGATCATTTTATTCCTGACACTGTGCGGTTCATCCTTTGGGTGGGCAAGTACGCGAGTCGGACACACCAAGCCCAAGCCACTGCTTTCATACAGCAGTGAAGTGATACTGAGTCAGCTAGCACCTGTAGTAGAGAAGCCTTTGGCTCCAAAACGGGCAGAGTTTTTGTCACCCGCCTCAACCCCATCTTCTCTAACCAAGGCGCTACTTACCCAAAGCCAAGTGCTTGATGATAATGCGATCGCACCGCGTCGAGCCGAGTTTTTGGCACAGGCATCACCTCAGGTCATTAGGCAGGGTACGCAAATCTCCTTAAATGGTCGGACGTTCAATGTAGCTTGGCAGCAGTGGCAAGTCGGAACGTCAGTTCGCTTTGGCATCAGTGACATCGGTCTGATGCAAAGCTTAGGCGTAGAGTTGCTGAGTACAAAGGATGTAACCCGACAGCCAGTGCAGTGGTTTTCTTCTCCACAGAGTACACCGCTTGTTCTTGCTAGCCAGTTGATGGGTTCCTATCGCTACCTGGATATTACGGACTTGGCTAAAGTGGCTGGTTGGCAGTTGCAAGTTGAGGGTGCAGCAGTAGCTTCAGGCGATCGCTTACGCATCTCTTCAACTCCTGCAAGGGTTAAGGAGATTCGGCAGGCACGTCAGCCTTGGGGGTCGCGTATTGTTGTTGATTTAGACCGTCCAATTCCCTGGCAAGTCAGTGACCAGCGTACCGCAGGTGTAATCACCTTGGAAGCGTCAGCTAGCCCGTCGTTGGTAGAGCAATTCAATGCCCCACCACCTCCAGAGAGGCAAGATGCGGAGGATGCCGCCCCTGTTTCAGTTGGGGCAGACGGTGAGAATGCCGTTATCCGTGTCGAACAGGGTCAAAAGCAAACGATACTTCGCGTTGATATCCCAACGGGTAAGCGCCTGCAAGTCTACTCCTTACCGAACCCAAATCGTTTAGTCATTGATCTTCGCCCCGATGCTTTGGTAGAAAAAGAGATTTCCTGGGCACCGGGAATTCGCTGGCATCAAAAATATGTAACTCTCAAAAATTCTCGCTTCCCATTGGTCTGGTTGGAAGTTGACCCCCGAACATCAGGTGCGAGTTTCAGACCAATATGGAGCAACCCCGCAACCCAAGTAGGAACCGCGCCTCTGATCCAAACGGCTCAGATGTGGCAAGCATTTGCCGCGATTAATGCTGGTTTTTTCAATCGCAATAACCAATTACCCTTAGGCGCAGTTCGCCGTGATGAACGTTGGTTTTCCGGTCCAATTCTCAATCGTGGTGCGATCGCCTGGAACGACAGTGGTCAATTCAAATTTGGTCGTCTGACGCTTCAAGAAACTTTAGTTACCTCAGCAGGAAGTCGTCTACCAATACTTTTTCTTAACACTGGCTACGTTCAGACAGGTTTTGCCCGTTATACGCCGGAGTGGGGTCCAACCTACACCCCACTCATTGATAATGAAGTACTGTTTGTTGTCCAGAATGACCAAGTAATTAGTCAACTGCCTGGAGGTATAGCAGGGCAGCAATCCTTCCCGATTCCTCTTGATGGCTACCTACTAACTCTACGCGGCAGTAGTCCCGCTAGTGCTTCTCTTAGTGTTGGCACACAAGTCAGCTTAGAAAGCCTTACTACACCCGGTGACTTTGGCTCTTATCCCCACATTCTGGGTGCTGGCCCCCTTCTGGTACAAAATCGACAAATTGTTCTGAACGCCAAAGCTGAACAATTTAGTGACGCTTTTATCCAACAATCAGCCATTCGCTCCTGTATCGGCACCACGGCAGCAGGCACACTCATAATTGCTGCTATCCATAATCGTAGTGGTGGGCTGGGTCCAACCTTAGCCGAAACAGCTCAGTTAATGCAGCTTTTAGGGGCAGCTAATGCTCTTAATTTCGATGGTGGCAGCTCAACTGGACTTTATTTAGGAGGTCAACTCTTAGACCGCTCTCCCTCCACAGTTGCTCGTGTTCATAATGGTCTTGGTATTTTCCGAGCGCCTTCTCCCTAGAGGTTGAGTTCACTAGCTACTCTCTATCTAGAAAATAATAGTAGGGAGTAGAAGTGGAAAAGAGGAATTTTCATTCTTTCGTTATGTGTGTAGTGCCTAGGGTCTAGCTAGTAAAGAGCAGGGGAAGGGCGAATGTGTTTTTTCAAGCTTCCCCTGCTCTTTACTTAAATTTCCCCGATTACTAAGTCGGCGATCTAATGCCACAACTTACAGGAAGAAACATCAGTGATTCTACTTATCTTTTTCTAGATGAAGCTGTAAACGTCTTCTCCCGTAATGCAATCGGAAGTTTTGTAATTTTAGTAACGCAATAACTGATGTTTTTGAAGTTTGCTTAAAGTAAAATCTTCATACCCTGCATAATGTAAAGACTTCTTGTAATTGACTCACTTGAACCGTTTACTGGTGACAAGAACCAGGGTTCATTTGCTATGTTTAGTTGTGGTTGGATTATTGGTTTGTCTCTTATCTGTCAAACACCAGTTTCTAGTAAAAAACTTTCCTTCAATTGTGTAGCCGTTCTCAGGAGAAAAAACTAACATGGTTCAGTCCCAAGAAGTTTCTCAAGTTCCAGCACTTTCCCTTCCTGCCTCTTTATCTGCCGATAGCGTCGCGGCTACAGAACTGCGCCCTTGGGGATCATTTACTGTTCTGGAAGAAGGGCGAGGCTACAAAATCAAGCGGATTGAAGTTAAGCCGGGTCACCGCCTCAGCTTGCAGATGCACTACCATCGGAGTGAACACTGGATTGTCGTCTGCGGTACGGCTAAAGTGACTTGTGGTGATAAGGAAGTAGTCGTTCATAGTAACCAGTCCACTTATGTTCCTCAGGGACATACTCATCGCTTAGAAAACCCAGGTGTCATTCCCCTGATCTTGATTGAAGTTCAGAACGGGGAATATCTTGGAGAAGATGACATTGTTCGGTTTGAAGATGACTATGCTCGCAGCAAGCCGGAAGGTAAGTAAGCGGCTGTACATCAAACCTTGCTTATCTGAAGGCTTCCTTGTGGTTGACGGTTGACAGTTAACTAGAACGCAAACATCACTTAGTACTCAACCGTCAATTGAATCAGCCAGTAGGCAAATATAGCTTGCGAGTGCTGTAGCATTAGCTAGCTGTACTAGTTGTGTACTCAGCTAATGATTAATATTAGTAAAGCTGCTCTTGCTGAAATTAGACGCTTACAGGCAAGGCGTCACAATCCAGAAGCCATATTACGATTGGGCGTTCAACGTGGTGGGTGTGCTGGTCTCTACTACACCATCGATTTTGATAAACTAGCGAATTCTAGCGATCGCGTCTTTGACTGTGACGGCATCTCGGTAACGGTAGATGCAGACAGTCTACAATACATTACTGGTTTAACATTGGATTATTCAGAAGACCTGATGGGAGGAGGATTTCGTTTTCATAACCCAAACGCGCTAGAAAGCTGTGGTTGTGGCAATTCCTTTCGTGTCAGTACTTGAGTCGCTGATACACCCCTGAGTTTGCTGTTTCCCCAATAAATTGACATTGGCACTAGAATGTCGATATATTTAGAATTTGTGAATAATTAGAACTTTCAAGGGAGCTATACACTCCGTAACTCATGCCCACTATCCAGCAGCTCATTCGTGACGAGCGAGCGAAAGCTAAAAAGAAAACAAAATCGCCTGCGCTGAAACAATGTCCGCAGCGCCGTGGTGTCTGCACAAGAGTCTATACAACCACACCCAAAAAACCAAACTCCGCTCTACGGAAAGTGGCAAGAGTCCGTTTGACTTCTGGCTTTGAAGTGACGGCTTACATTCCAGGTATTGGTCACAACCTTCAAGAACACTCAGTTGTGATGATTAGAGGGGGTCGTGTTAAAGACCTGCCTGGTGTTCGCTACCATATTATCCGGGGAACCCTGGACACGGCTGGAGTGAAAGATCGCAAGCAAGGGCGTTCCAAATACGGCACAAAGCGTCCTAAACAAGCTTAAAGCTCTTCCAGCATCAGCTTGACCGTTTGCCTAGTATCCTATCGATGTGATCAGGGTTTCGGCTATGCTGAGTAACAATGGTTCATTTTTTCCCAAGAGTTGTGCTGAAATCAAGCGCAACTCTTGTAATCTGAGAAAGTAATGTCCGTAGATTCACCAGGACATACAACTCTCTCTGACCTAGCCTAAGGCGACTTCAGCCCATTACATTAAGCGTGGAGGTCTGTCGAAGGGCAAATTCCTCAATTGTTGTCACTATTGTCTCTTTAATTTAAGGCTTAGTATGTCTCGTCGCACAGTTATTAAAAAGCGCCCCGTTCCTCCAGATCCGGTCTACAACAGCCGCTTGATCAGCATGATGGTACGGCGAATTATGCGTCATGGCAAGAAATCTATTGCCAATAGCATTATCTACGATGCGATGAAAACCATAGAAGAACGTACAGGTGGCGATCCTCTAGAAACCTTCGAGAAAGCAGTGCGGAACGTGACACCGCTCGTTGAAGTGAAAGCTCGTCGTGTTGGAGGTGCAACCTATCAGGTACCAATGGAAGTTCGCTCTGATCGAGGAACAACTTTGGCACTGCGCTGGCTGATCCGGTTTTCTCGGCAACGTCCTGGTCGTTCAATGGCAAGTAAATTGGCAAATGAGCTAATGGATGCCGCTAACGACACAGGAAATGCGATTCGTAAGCGGGAAGAAACCCATCGGATGGCAGACGCAAACAAAGCTTTCGCGCACTATCGATACTAATTACTGCTTCTGAGGCTTGAGCGGGTCTTTAGTAGACCCATGTTTACTCATGCCGAAAGATTTAAAGAAAGTATACAATTGTAAATAGATAGCAACGTGTAAAGACGGTTGGCACCAGACGAAGGAGGTAGCTGTGGCACGTACCATCCCCCTTGAGAGAGTACGCAATATCGGGATTGCAGCCCACATTGATGCGGGCAAGACAACAACAACCGAACGAATCCTGTTTTACTCAGGAATGGTTCATAAAATCGGTGAGGTTCATGAAGGAACAGCCGTAACAGATTGGATGGAACAAGAGCGGGAGAGGGGAATCACCATAACTGCCGCAGCCATCACCACGAGTTGGCAAGACCACAAGATCAACATTATTGATACACCGGGTCACGTTGACTTCACAATTGAAGTTGAGCGTTCGATGCGAGTATTGGATGGTGTAATCGCGGTTTTCTGCTCAGTTGGTGGTGTCCAACCTCAATCTGAGACTGTATGGCGGCAAGCAGACCGTTACAAGGTGCCACGCATCGCCTTCATCAACAAGATGGATCGGACTGGTGCAAATTTCTTTAAGGTATATGATCAACTACGCGATCGCTTTAGAACTAATGCAGTCGCCATCCAAATCCCCATTGGTAGTGAAAACGATCTACGGGGAATTGTAGACTTGGTGCGAATGCGAGCCAAAATCTACAACAATGACCTCGGAACGGATATTGAAGATACTGAAATTCCTGAAGAAGTCAAACAGCAAGCTCAAGAGTATCGCGCTAAGTTGATCGAGTCAGTTGCTGAAACTGATGAGGCACTAATTGAGAAGTACCTAGAAGGTGAAGAACTCACTGAAGAGGAAATTCGCAAGGCACTTCGCAAAGGAACTATCGCCGGAACAATTGTCCCTGTCCTTTGTGGATCCGCCTTCAAAAACAAAGGTGTTCAGCTGCTTTTGGATGCCGTAATTGATTACTTACCAGCTCCAATTGATGTTCCTGCAATTCAAGGAACACTGCCAAATGGCACAGTTGCTGAAAGAGCAGCGGATGATGAAGCCCCGATGGCAGCCCTAGCATTCAAGATTATGGCAGACCCCTATGGTCGTTTAACCTTCCTACGGGTTTACTCCGGAGTGCTGAAAAAGGGTAGCTACATTCTTAATTCCACCAAAGATCAGAAAGAACGTATTTCTCGCTTGATTGTCTTGAAAGCGAACGATCGAATTGAGGTGGATGAACTCCGGGCTGGCGATTTGGGAGCAGCAGTTGGACTGAAGAATACCTTCACAGGCGATACAATTTGTGAAGAGGATTCACCCGTTATTCTGGAGTCTCTGTATATTCCAGAACCTGTCATCTCTGTGGCAGTGGAACCGAAAACGAAGCAGGATATGGAGAAGCTCTCTAAAGCGCTTCAATCCCTATCGGAAGAAGACCCAACATTCCGTGTCAGTGTTGACCCAGAAACTAACCAGACCGTAATTGCCGGAATGGGTGAATTACACCTAGAAATTCTGGTAGACCGGATGCTACGTGAATTTAAGGTGGAAGCCAATGTTGGTGCACCACAAGTTGCCTATCGGGAAACGGTTCGCAAATCTGTTAAGACTGAAGGCAAGTTTGTCCGCCAAAGTGGTGGTAAAGGTCAGTACGGTCACGTCGTTATTGAACTGGAACCAGGAGATACTGGTAGCGGTTTTGAATTTGTCTCCAAGATTGTCGGCGGTGCGATACCCAAAGAATTCATCTCTCCGGCTGAGCAAGGGATGAAAGAAGCTTGTGAATCCGGTATCCTAGCTGGGTATCCTGTCATTGATCTGAAAGCTACTCTAGTCGATGGATCTTACCACGATGTAGACTCTTCGGAAATGGCATTTAAAATTGCTGGTTCAATGGCAATTAAGGATGCCGTTATGAAGGCTTCGCCAGTACTGTTAGAGCCTATGATGAAAGTTGAAGTTGAAGTGCCTGAAGACTTCCTTGGAGATGTCATGGGTGACCTCAACTCCCGCCGTGGTCAAATCGAGGGCATGGGTTCTGACGATGGCATTGCCAAAGTCACTGCCAAGGTTCCACTAGCAGAGATGTTTGGTTATGCTACGGATATCCGCTCTAAGACCCAAGGTCGCGGTATCTTCTCGATGGAGTTTAGCCAATACGATGAGGTGCCTCGCAACGTGGCTGAAGCCATCATCGCTAAGAGCAAAGGGAACGCATAAGTAGAAAAGGAACACGTAATTCATGGCACGCGCAAAGTTTGAACGGAATAAACCCCACGTCAACATTGGTACGATTGGTCACGTAGACCACGGCAAAACTACGCTAACCGCTGCAATCACAATGACACTAGCCGCGCTGGGTCAAGCGCAAGCGCGGCAGTACGCTGACATTGATGCAGCACCAGAGGAAAAGGCGCGGGGGATTACGATTAATACCGCCCACGTTGAATATGAAACAGCAGCGCGCCACTATGCTCATGTGGACTGCCCAGGACACGCTGACTATGTGAAGAACATGATCACCGGTGCAGCTCAAATGGATGGAGCAATCCTCGTCGTTTCAGCTGCTGATGGTCCAATGCCCCAAACACGGGAACATATCTTGCTTGCCAAGCAAGTCGGTGTTCCAAACTTAGTGGTGTTCTTGAACAAGCAAGACATGGTGGACGACGAAGAACTGCTGGAACTAGTGGAACTAGAAGTCCGTGAACTTCTCAGCAGTTATGAATTTGATGGAGACAATATCCCCATCGTTGCCGGTTCAGCGTTGCAAGCCGTAGAAACCATGACTAGCAACCCGAAAACCGCGAAGGGTGAAAATGAGTGGGTTGATAAAATCTACGCTCTGATGGATGAAGTAGATGCCTACATCCCAACACCAGAGCGTGATGTGGATAAGCCCTTCCTGATGGCGGTAGAAGATGTCTTCACCATTACCGGTCGTGGTACTGTTGCTACAGGTCGGATTGAGCGTGGCAAAGTCAAAATCGGCGATAAAGTTGAGCTGGTTGGAATTCGGAACACTCGTGAAACAACCGTAACTGGGATCGAGATGTTCAAGAAGAGCCTTGATGAAGGGATGGCTGGCGATAATGCCGGAATACTTCTCCGAGGTATCGAGAAAAAAGACATTGAGCGTGGAATGGTAATTGCCAAACCCGGTTCAATTACCCCTCATACTCAGTTTGAGTCTGAGGTATATGTCCTGAAGCCCGGAGAAGGTGGACGGCATACTCCCTTCTTCTCTGGCTACCGCCCTCAATTCTACGTGCGTACCACCGATGTAACAGGTACAATCAGTGCCTTTACCGCTGACGATGGTTCTCAACCTGAAATGGTGATGCCAGGCGATCGCATTAAAATGACAGTAGAACTGATCAACCCCATCGCTATTGAGCAGGGAATGCGCTTCGCTATCCGTGAAGGTGGTCGTACCATCGGTGCGGGTGTCGTTTCAAAAATTGTGAAATAGCACTGTTCAAGCTTAAGTAGGAGCAGAGGAGCAAATGCTTTTCTGCTCCTATTTACTCTGTGCTTAATTAAGCATAAGATTGGGGATTCGCGCCTGGAAAAATGTAAACTTAGCTTTCCATCCTTTCTCAATCCCCAATCGCCAATCCCTAACCACCAATCCATATAGAACCTGGACAACTAAAAAATGGCAACGATTCAGCAGCAAAAAATTCGCATTCGCCTTAAAGCCTTTGATCGGCGGTTACTAGACACATCTTGCGAGAAGATTGTAGACACCGCTAACCGGACGAATGCTACAGCTATTGGTCCTATCCCTCTCCCAACACGGCGTCGTATCTACTGTTTGTTGAGATCGCCTCACGTTGATAAAGATTCACGGGAACACTTTGAAACCCGGACTCACCGCCGGATTATCGACATTTATCAACCTTCTTCCAAAACCATTGACGCCTTAATGAAGCTGGATTTACCTGCGGGTGTTGATATTGAAGTCAAGCTATAAAGCCGTCTGAATACAGCTTAAGCGAGGTTCTGCCAACAAACGTGACGCTTTAACGGGTTTTTCTGGTTATTGTGCCAGAAGAAATCCGTTAAAGTAAGTAAAGAAGCGCACTTACCGTTTTCACCAAGGCACAATGGCATCCTCTTCCTCAATTGCTGTTAGAGAAATCCCCTTATTTCCACTGCCTGAAGTGGTTCTCTTTCCAGGGCGTCCTCTCCCCTTACACATCTTTGAGTTTCGCTACCGAATCATGATGAACACGATTCTAGATAGCGATCGCCGTTTTGGGGTGTTGATGTGGGACCCCGTCCAAGGTCAACCGGCTGCTGTTGGCTGTTGCGCTGAAATCATCCACTTCCAGCGTCTACCGGATGACCGGATGAAAGTACTGACCCTAGGACAGCAGCGATTTCGTGTATTAGAATACGTCCGTGAAAAACCCTATCGGATTGGGTTAGTAGAATGGATTGAGGATCAGCCACCAGAAACTGATTTGAAAGCAATGGCTAGGGAAGTTGAGCAATTGCTGCGAGATGTTGTACATCTTTCTGCTAAGTTGACTGAGCAGAAAATTGAGTTACCAGAAGACTTACCTGATTTACCCATTGAGTTGTCTTACTGGGTTGCCAGCAATCTCTATGGCGTTGCCTCAGAACAGCAGACACTTTTAGAAATGCAGGATACTGCTGCACGTCTACGGCGCGAAGCTGAGATTCTTACCTCAACCCGCAATCATTTAGCCGCACGTACAGTTCTCAAGGATGCCTTTAATTAAGGAACTGATGCATCAGTATTGCAGGGTTCTGTAGCTCTTTATCACTAAACTAAAATTCAATACCCCTAAAAGAGACACGAAAAATCGTGTCTCTTTGATTTTGTATTGAAGAGACTAAGCTTCAATTTTAGAGGTAGGTATGTACGCGACCTTACTACAACTCTTACCCTCAAGTCTCTAGAACGTCTGATGAGCTAACTGTCACAACACTATAGCTACCAAAAATTTTGAGAATTTCTGTATGCGGCGCTAATTCTGAAAGGGTAGCTTGAATTGATGATTGAGAAGCATCGGCTTCCAAATCAATGAAGAAAAGGTATTCACCAAGCGATCGCTTTGTCGGACGAGACTCAATGCGGCTTAGGTTAATCTCTCGACTTGCAAATACTTGAAGCGGTTTCACAAGCGCCCCCGGCACATTAGCAGGAACACTAAAAGCTAAGGAAGTATAGCTCCCACCAGGGGAAGGCTGTAAACCCATTACCCAGAAACGGGTACAGTTATCGGGATAGTCAGTGATGGCAGATGCCAGAACGGGTATTTTATAAAGCTGCGCTGCCCGTTGAGAGGTAATCGCTCCTGCTGTATTATCTTTGTCCAGATACTGTAATGCCTCCGTTGTCGAATTAGTCGGTATCAGTTGCACTGAGGGGAGAAACCGCTCTAGCCATCCCTGACATTGTGCCAGAGCTTGTGGATGGGAATAAACCGTTTGGATAGCTTCTATCGTTGATGCCCGTGATAGCAAAGCGTGTCTTATTGGCAAGACTAAAGCCTGTTGAATTTGTAGCTTATCTAGTTGCCACAACATATCCAGCGTCGTTACAACGCTGCCTTCAATCAAATTTTCCACTGGGACAACAGCGAGCTGAGTTTCTCCTTGGGCTAGTGACTTCAATGTTTGGGCAATACTGGGATAAGGACATAACAACGACTGACTAACCGCTTCGCTTGCAAGCGTGCGGACATAAGCTAAAGCTGCGGCTTCAGCGTAAGTACCAGGTGGTCCCAAATAGGCGATCGAGATAGACATAAGTAACAGTCAACCTAAGTGATAGATCTAGCTTGAGAGTTGGGAGTTGTGTACTTGTGTTACAAGGCATCTCTTGCGAAGGACAGTTTTTGCTACATCGTTCCTAGCACCTATCGCCTGTAGCGTTGTCCTTTATACAAGCAGTTTAATCATCCCTTTAAAGCTTCTTGAGCAACATGGTGTCAATCCCTATCCTTCGCAGGAAATAAGCTTGTGGAGTCAGTCTGAGGCTCTTTCACAGCTTCCGTAAGGAAGAGGGAGCCTCACCGTGTAAATTTCTATGATCCTGAGAGGATGAGATTATTGAGACTGTCTCAGCAAAGCGCCGATTCAGAATACTAAAATAAGAAATCCTTCTCAAATCGTTAAAAAACTGTAAAAATTAATTAACTTTAAGTAAGAAGCTTATAAGCTTACTACTTCCCTTATGAACACCCAGTTTGTTGCATCCCAATCAGTTGAAATTGCTGTACCGGAACAACCTGTTCCCATCCAGCACTACTTGCGTCAGCCTCAGCGGCTGGTATATGCGATCGCAGACTCGAATCGGATCGAGCAACTGAGTCAGGACAGTTTTCGTTTGACAATGCGTCCCCTGGACTTTATGTCGCTGAAGTTTCAGCCAACAGTAGATTTAAAAGTGTGGGCAGATGCCGATGGTACCGTTCATCTAACCTCTGTACGCTGTGAAATTCGAGGACTAGAGTATATCAATCAACGCTTTGCCTTGGACTTGAAAGGGAAACTTTACCCCTATCAAAAAAATGGCACAACCCAGCTTAAAGGCAGAGCAGATTTAAAAGTCAACGTTGATATTCCGCTTCCTTTTTCCTTGACTCCTAAGCCAATTTTAGAAACCACTGGCAACGGTTTGCTCAAGAGCGTTTTGGTAAGGATTAAGCAGAAACTAATGCACCAACTGTTGTTGGACTATCGACACTGGGCAAGCCAAGATGTACAAACAAGAAATTACCAGCAAACCCAGAAGTTGTCACCGGCTGATAATCCAATCATTTAATCAAGCTGGGTAGGCACATCTACCCCATTTCTTGTAATCAAGCATTTTAGATAATATTACAACTCGGCTTCTACCCGACAGGGGCTAAACGATAATCGATGTTGGCGTGTGGGGCCTTGTTGTTGAAGGGCGGCTAGGTGTCGCTGTGTACCATAACCTTTGTTTGCTATCAAGTCATAGTCGGCATACTTTGCCGCGAAACGAGTCACTAATTCATCTCGCCAAACCTTGGCAACAACACTAGCCGCTGCAATCTCAAGCGATCGCTCATCTCCCTTGACCATTGTTCGTTGGGCAACTGGTAAATCAGGAAGAGCGTGTTTACCATCAACTAGGCACAAAGTAGGCTGCACTTTCAACTTGAGAACAGCCCGTTTCATCGCTAACAGTGACGCTTGAAAAATATTAATCTGGTCAATTTCAGCGCTGGTGGCATAACCAATCCTCCAATCTAGCGCTAAGTATTGAATCTCATGAGCTAGCTTGACTCGGCGTGGATGAGATAGTTGTTTACTATCTTTAACACCCGCGATCGCAAGTTGTGACAGAGCCGAGGCAGGTAAGATTACGGCTGCCGCCACTACTGGCCCAAATAGAGCGCCCCGCCCAACTTCATCGACACCAGCAACTAAGCTTTGCGTGTCAGATAAATCTGGCAGATCACAAACATTATCTTGCCACGGCTTCCCCTGGACAACGCCGGTGTTGTCTTTTTTTGCCTCTACCGGCATGACCAGACCTCCTTCTCAACATGAAGCAAGCAAAACACTTGATGAATTTTGACATCTAGACATAGCACTGCTGAAAAAATCACAAAGCAACCAACTACTACTCACGATTCAAATGAGCTTACTACCTGAAACAAGCTCAACAGTCTAGAAATAAAGCTTTTGACTTTTGACTTCCGCATAGCAGCACTAGATTGTCTACAATAGCGTTTCGCCCTTACTATAAGGCACTCGAATCATCACCCTCTACAGCTGAAGATCGGCGGCGGCGGCGACGAATAATTGGACGGCTGCCGTCTAATTCATCGGTTGGCTCTGTTGATATTTCTGTCGTAGATACCTCAGTCGGTGAGGTTACAAGTACCTGAGCTGAACTTGGCGATTCATCTAGAGTTGCTGCCTCACCTGAAGGTGTTACTGACATTGGAGAAGTCTCGCCGTCATCAGTAGCCGAAGGTAGTGTAGAAGCTTCACTAGCTGATTCTACAGATGCCTCGTTTAATGTCTCAGCGTCGTTGGATTCTCCAGGCAGTACCACAGAGAGAATTACCGATTTTGGATTTTTGACCTCTCGGTTTAAGCGTATCAAAGGAGAGATTCCCATCAACGCATAAACATCTTGTTCCTCTGGGGTCATCTCAATAGCAATAACCTCCGGTGGTTCGATCTCTCTAGGAGCCTTGATCAGTTGAGGTTTTGCAATTCGTTCTATTGGTGACTCTGTTACCAAACCACGTCCTGTTACTTCTACCTCCTTTGGAGTGGTTTGTACACTGTCGCGTGCCACTTCGCTAAGGTTATCCGGCTCTAGCATTGGCTCCGACCTCGATTGAGGTACAGAAATAATGCGAGGGTTGACCTTCGTCGGGATGAATTCTTCCTTGGCTACTGGTTCATCTAAACGACGGCGACGGGTACGGCGGTTCTTATTATTGGCTAATCCTCGCTCTTGGTAGCTTGGATGATGCACAAGGTCATTTTCCTCGTTATCATCAACTGGAGCAAAATCGAGCGGATCAGAAAGATCGGGCAGCCGCGTTTCTCTAGCCACCAACGGGATAGCAGAAGGCTCCGCAAGCTCTCGGACTTGGCGATCAGATTCACCTGGGAGACGCACGAGATGTCCTAAACCACCACAGGTAGGGCAGGGTTGACCGAACAACTCGTAGATATTCTGACCTTGTCGCTTGCGAGTCAGTTCAACTAAGCCAAGTTCGGAAAGCTGAGCAATTTGTGGTCTAGCTTTGTCACCCTTCAGTGCTTTGTTGAAGTGTTCTAGCACTTGCAACTGATCGCGCCGTGCGTCCATATCAATGAAGTCAACAATGATTACACCCGCCAGGTTGCGTAGACGCAGTTGGCGGGCGATTTCTGTGGCGGCTTCGCAGTTTGTCCAGAGAACGGTTTCCCGTGCAGTTGCCGATCGCGTAAATGAACCAGAGTTAACGTCAATTACCGTTAGGGCTTCTGTTGGCTCAATGATGATGTATCCACCCGAAGGCAAATCAACTCTTGGTTTAAGCGCTTCTCGAATCGCTGCATTGACACGGAAGTAATCAAGAATTGGTAGGCGATCGCGATGATGGTCAATCAAAACCCCTTCTGGCGAACGTCCTCCACTCCAACTGACCAAATGCTGCTTGACCCGCTTTACTCCGGTATGAGAATCGACGACAATCCGATTCACATCTGCCGTGTACATATCGCGCAGGACACGCTGAATAAAATCATCATCTCGGTTGAGTAATGCGGGTGCGCGGGTGGAATTTGCCTCTTGCTGAACCGCTTCCCACTGTTTTTGCAGCGCTTCCAAATCTTCAATAATGGCTTCTTCCGCTCTGCCTTCCGCTTCCGTCCGCACTAACAATCCCATACCAGCCGGTTTGAGCAGTACAGCCAGCGCTCTAAGACGGTTACGCTCACTGTCACTCTTTATCCGCCGGGATAAATTGACACCCCGTCCGTAAGGCATCATGACTAAATAACGACCGGGTAAACTGATGTTCCCGGTGAGCCGAGGACCTTTATTGCCTGTTGGCTCCTTCATGACTTGTACTAAGACTTTCTGCTGAGGGGTCAGCAGTTCGGTAATCGCACCAGCACTGCGTTTCAGCCGCAAGGGACCCAAGTCAGTGACATGAATAAAACCATTCCGCTCGGAGTCCCCGATATTTACAAAAGCCGCATCTATCCCAGGTAAGACATTTTCAACAACGCCGAGATAAATGTCACCAACTTGGTGACTACCTGTAGCCACCACTAGCTCTTGAATCTGATCTTCCCAAAAAACGGCAGCAAGTCGATGTTGCTCCGCAATAATAATTTGCTTTGGCATTCAATTTCCTCAAAAATTGGCAGCACACTTAGGCACTAAGGCTTTCTCCCTTTGCTTTGGCTACCCAAGATAACTGTGTATGTGAAAACTTTAGCTTCACTTAGAAATGAAATAACGAGAACCGAATGAAAGTGACCATCGAGTGACTAACTGCACTGCCACTCTTTTTGGTCAACTCCTACGCCATGCAATTGGTAGCCAATGCCATGCCGTTCTATACAGGTTGACATTTCTCCGCCACCAAGCCTAGCGGCTGTAGTAGGCGAATCCCAACATCACTGCTGAGTTTTCCTGCTTCCTTGAGTTTACTCAGTATCTGAAGGTGTTCCCAGATACTACAGGTCATTCTCTCCACAGGCTTAAAATCCCGTCTGCCCCACGGTAATCATGTCTTGGATGCTTTTGCCGAATTCGTGCTTACTCATTAGAGTGGCATGGCTTTGGAACTCTTGATGCGTCTTATTGCACTAAATCCGGCATCTTTAATGATTGAGAAGATGATAGCACTACATCCCGTCTGCGATTCATCTCACTGCTAACCTTTAGACAGTTATAACAGGAGTCTGCTTGCGGTTCAAAGATAACACGCGAGTAGAAAGTTTCGAGGAGCAATTAGTTGCATGGCAGCATTTATATGCTAGTTTACACGGGCGGAACCCGGTGCAACGTCTATCCACAACGGCTTTGATGAATGGTGTATCTGAGGGCAGTGTTAATCAGATGCCACTCAACTCAATCAATTAGGTAGTTGCGACCGTATTGCTCCAACGGCAGTCGGCTGATCCCTCAATCACTACTTTACTTGATTTGAGATTCGATTAGAAGTGGTGGCTTGAGATTGCCGAAGTGAGTGAATTGTTGCGATCGCATGTTGAGCAACCTGATCAATTTCCTCTGTCGTATTAAAGCGCCCAATCCCAAAGCGTATCGAGGCATAAGCCAAAGACTCAGAATGCCCCAACGCTAAGAGAACAGGGGAAGGAGCCACCGTCGCCGACGAACAAGCCGCGCCAGAAGAAACGGCGACTACTGGTTGTAACCCCAACAACAGCGCCGAACCATCAACACCTTCGACACTAATATTAAGATTTCCTGATAATCGTTGAGTTGGATGACCATTTAGGTAGATGCCCCCTAAAGGACTAAGCGCATTCCAGAAATGTTCCCGTAATTGCAAAAGGCGTTGAGACTCCGATTCTTGTTCTTCTAATCCCAGTTCCACTGCTTTGGCTAACCCAACAATCTGAGGTGTATAGAGAGTGCCAGAACGCATCCCTCGTTCATGTCCTCCGCCATGAAGTTGAGGTGCTAGTTGAACTCTAGAGTTACGGCGACGGACATAAAGTGCCCCAATACCTTTTGGGCCGTAGATTTTATGAGCCGTCAGCGACATCAAGTCGATGTTCATCGCCTCCACATCCAAAGGAATTTTACCAAGAGCTTGAGCCGCATCCGTGTGAAATAGCGCCTGATGCTGGCGACACATTGCCCCAATTTCCGCCAATGGCTGCAACACCCCAATTTCATTATTTGCTGCCATCACCGACACCAAAATCGTGTCAGGACGCAACGCCTGTTCCAACTTGGCTAAGTCAATGAGTCCATCCTTTTTTACAGGCAGAAACGTCACTTCAAAACCCAGTGTTTGTAAATATCGACAGGGGTCGAGAACTGCACTGTGTTCCGTTTCTACGGTAATAATGTGACGACCTTTACTGAAATAAGCCTCAGCCACACCTTTAATTGCCAGATTGTTCGCTTCTGTGGCTCCACTCGTAAAGACAATTTCCTCTGGTGTTGCCTGGATAGCATCTGCCAAAATAGCTCTAGCTTGTTTTACAGCAGCTTCTGCCTCCCAACCGTAAGCATGGCTGAGGCTAGCTGGATTACCGAAATGTTGAGTAAAGTAAGGCAGCATCGCCTCTAACACCCGTTCATCCAGGGGGGTTGTAGCGTGGCAATCAAGGTAAATAGGTCGATGAGTCAAATTTTGCATCCAAAGAGTTGCTGTTGATCGATCGGTTTTACTGTATTCGCCATATCTTAATAGTCAAATCATTACTGCTACTAGCAAGGAGCTGACCATCTGAACTAATTGCTACAGAAGTCAATGTGTAGCTATAACAAGGTTTTGATTGCTAGTGTAGCCTTACCAATCTCTTCACTGAGGAGAAAGTAGGACTAGATGCGATCGCACCACCCTGCAATGAGATGTTCCTCAAATAGACACGCTACCGCATCGCCCAAATCTTGATGACATCGTTACGGCAACCAGTCGCGATCGCTTTTCCATCGGGACTAATCGTGACGGCTAAAATCGCCTCTAGATGACCCGTATAGGTGTGAACGTTTTTCCCTGTCTTCAAATCCCATACCTTAACCAATTTGTCATTACCGACACTCACGATTCTTTCCCCATTGGGACTGATGGCAACGGATGTCACACCACCAGCGTGTCCTGTCAGTGTGTGAATTTCTTGACCTGTATCAAAATCCCACACCCTAATCGTTTCATCGATACTGCCACTGATGATTGTTTTTCCATCGGGGCTAATTGCCACAGATGTCACACTGGCGGTATGACCTCTCAGCAGACCTTTGTCTCCCACTTGAATCGTGGCATCAGCACAACCACTAACGATGTTTTGTCCATCTGGGCTAAATGCAACCGAATAAACCCAATCGGAGTGATGGGTGAAGGTACGAAGTTCCTGCCCAGTTTTCAAGTCCCATAATTTAATCGTCGTATCTTTGCTGCTACTGGCGATCGCTTTTCCATCTGGACTAATGGCAACAGCATAGACAGCATCCGAATGACCGTTAAGGGTACGGATTTCTCTAGCGCTGCTTAAATCCCAAACCTTAATCGTTTTATCCAAACTGCCACTAACAATCGTTTGTCCATCCGGGCTAACGGCGAGACAACGAACCCAATCAGAATGACCCCTCAGCAGGTGCTGTTGTCGGGCAGTGTGAAAGTTCCAGACCCAAATCGCTCGGTGTGAACCACCACTAACTAACGTTTGTCCATTGGGAGTTATCGCTAGAGAATACACAGAAGTGCCAGGTGCAACCAGCCATGCTGCTAAAGTGCTAGGTGCAAGTCGCCATGCAGATATAGTCTGTTCTGGTTCCATCAATATGCTCTGCTATCTATGAATCACGGCAACTCGATCCTGGAAATGACCATGCATTGCCAGATATTCCGCTGACACGACAAAAATGAGAAAAAATCTTCTGCTTTCTAAGCTACAGCCTTCAGCAGGGAAAATAGGTCTATAGATGTACGGAGTTTTCTACTATCAGGTTGAAACTGAAGGGTACATAGTCTGCTTTAGTGTTCATTATGTCCCTTATGTGACAGCATCCTCCTAAAAGACTGCTAATGTTCTGCTGTTAGTGCTGTTAGTAGGGACACTACCCAGTAAAGAGTTTTAAGTTGTTATTCCCAAGAAGCGATATGAATCCTGAAATTGAAGAAAGCGGCTATTCTGAATACCCCAGTGACACGGATATGCCCAAGATTCTAGAAGGCAAAGGAGAAACTGAGCGTTTACTACCTGCAACGGTTTCTGTAAGCACCTCTAGTAACCAGTGGCAGGAGTATGGTGAACGTATCGCTGCGTTTCTCCAAGATCTGCCACGTTACGTCACACAGTTTTTTTCAAACTACAAAGGACCTCTGGGAACGGTTGGTCTAATCCTGGCTGTTGTGATTACAGTCAAAGTGACACTGGCTTTGCTAGATGCGCTTGATGATATTCCTTTGATTGCCCCGACTTTGGAGCTGATTGGCTTAGCCTACACAACTTGGTTCGTTTATCGCTACTTGCTCAGCGCTGCCAGCCGCCAAGAACTATCTCAGGACTTTCAGAATCTCAAAGAGCAAGTTTTTGGTACAGGTAGTTAAGAGGCAAACAGCCTGAACGTCCTACTCTTGATCATTCACGAAACTTAAACCCAACAGGGGGAGAATCATGGCATTTACAGGCAGGAACTAGGCTCATATTTGCCTGAACCTGCCTTTATTTCCTCAAGTAGTCGGTGTCGTCCGCCTTGATCATTCATGAAATCTCTAGAATTCACTGATTCAAAGCAAGAGCGAAAGGCTTTAGCCCAAGAGACACAAAGTGCTTCAGTGCAGCGTGTGCTAAGTGCGATCGCTTTAGGTAGCAACCTGGGCGACTCCTTGACTATTCTTAACAATGCCCTCAATGTGTTGGCTGATACAGCAGGTATTACTCTAGAAGCTCAATCTAGCTGGTATCAAACAGCGCCTGTCGGACCACCCCAACCAGATTACCTAAATGGTTGCGCCCTACTGGACGTTCAGCTAACGCCACAGGAACTGTTAGAAACCTTACTGAGCATTGAAGCCTTTTTTGGTCGTGTACGCCGAGAACGCAATGGGCCAAGAACTCTTGACCTCGATTTACTCCTGTTTGATGATTTAATCCTAAACAGTCCTATCCTTCAACTCCCTCACCCTCGGATGAGAGAGAGAGCGTTTGTATTAGTTCCCTTAGCAGAAATTGCTCCGAATTGGGTCGAACCGATTTCTGGAAAAGCGATCGCACAACTTGTCCAAAATTTAGACTGTTCTGGAGTCTACCGCTTGTAAAGGTTCATTAGTGTTTCATGCTTTAGTTCAACATCTAACCTTCTAATCTCTCCTATGGCTTCAGGTCGCGAACCCCCACAACTGCTAAAACAACGCCTAGTCTACCAAGGTCGTAAGTTTAATTTTGAAGTTAGCTCCCTCCGTCTGCCTAATCGAGTTGAGGGAGATTGGGAATGTATTCGTCACCCTGGTGGCGCACTTGCCGTTCCTGTGACACCCGACGGCAAACTGGTGCTGCTGCGACAGTACCGCTTTGCTATTCAAGGGCGGATTTTGGAGTTTCCTGCGGGTACTGTGGAACCCCACGAAGACCCGGCTGAAACGATCAAGCGAGAAATTGAAGAAGAGACAGGCTACCACGCCAACAAATGGCAAAAACTCGGCGAATTTCCTGTCGCACCAGGTTATTCGGATGAATTCATCTACGCTTTTCTCGCTCAGGATTTGGAAAAGCTTGAAGCACCTCCTAGTCAGGACGCTGATGAAGATATGGAAAACGTTTTGATGACCCCAGAGCAGTTAGAACAAGCAATCCTTGATGGTGAAGTGATAGATGCCAAGACCATTTCCAGCTTTTTCCTGGCACGTCCCTTCCTCAAATAAAATAAAAAAGAGATGTTAGACACTCCCAGACTGCAATCTCTGCCTGATGCCTGAATCCCACGTTTTATAAACGAGGGAGTGGCTCAATCTACTGAGAATCGGTATAGATAAAAATACAGCATTGAAAATTAAAAAAAGGATTCTTCAGCCTTTAATTTTTCATCCAAATTTCGCACTCTAGGCTATAACCTTTCCTAAGGTAGTTCCAACTGAGGCAAACTCACAACATAGCGATATCCTGACTCTAAAGAGCCTTCTATAGAAATTTGTCCCTTGTGGAGTTCCGCTAGCTTGCAGCTCAGTAAAAGCCCTAGAGCTTCACGGGAATCATGATTCCAGGGCTTCTGGTTTTGTTCCTGCGTCAGAGCTAAGGTTGCCCACGCCGCAGGGCTGGAGTATAGCGGATTATCAGGTAGCTGGTAATCACTCGCTGTAAATTCACTGCTTTTGAGCTTGTCCATCGTTAGTGAAGTTTCTAAAATATCAGACCCAGTAGCGCTGTCTGTTGTTGATAGTGAAGCGATACCCTCGTAGATTCTTGGTAAACTGTCTCCTAGCCAGGGATGAAACACCCAAACGGCAATATTCAGTTTGTCGTTTCTACGCGAGACATGGATACGAATCTCGCTTCCTGTCTGTGCTGAGTGAATCACGCTAAAGACCAGATGATAGAGTATTTGCCGCACCTTGTTTTTGTCCAGCAACCAGATACGACTTCCAGGCTCTACCGACAACCGTATTTGTTGCTGCCGTTGGTTCGCTATCTTGAACAAGCTATGAATGGCTTGCTGACAGAGCATATCGATATCTACAGAGGTGAGATCGAGTTGCTCACTGATTTCATCCAAAACATTAAGGGCAACAATTTCATCAACCAGCGAGACCAAATGCTGACCACTGTGATGGATAATTTCCAAGTATTCTTTTTGTTTACTAGTTAAAGGTCCATAGACTTGGCGATTGAGTACACTTGCCATCCCCATAACAGAGGTTAATGGGGTACGCAGCTCCTGTGTTAGCTGAGTTAGTAGCTTGACCTTAAGCGAAACCATTGAGGAGAAGTGATCACAAAGACTATTCACTCCCCAGCTATCAGCTATAAAATTAGGCTTCTGCTCTTGGTTGTCAGGTTCTGTGAGCGACGGTTTAGATAGCCGTTGAAGAGAGCTAGTAGGATGCTCTTTCAAAACATGGTTCCGCTCATATTCACTCATACACCAACGAGCTGTAATCGCCAAAAATTCTTTATCCCTGGTGGTAAAGTCGCGAGGCTCCCAATCCATCACAGCCAATGTACCCAAGCATTGACCATCAGCGGCAAATAGTGGCGCACCAAGGTAAGCAGAAATACCATAGTGCTGAACGAGCAAACTACTGCTAAATACAGGGTTAGTCCTTGTATCGTGAATCGCTAAAACCTGATGAGTCTCAACCACATAAGTACAAAAGCCCTCTTGGCGCGGCAACTGGCGCAACTGTGCCAGTGGATTCATTAATCCAACTGTTGATAAACCAACTGCTGATTTAATCTGTACCTGATCTAGCGTCATAAAGCCCAAGATGCAGATTGGTGCATCTAAAAAGCGAGCGGCTATCTGAGTTGCTTCATCAAACAAAGCGACTGTCTCAACGGCGAGCAAATCGAGTTCCTTAAGAGTCGTGAGTCGTTTTTGTTCTCGTGCGCCTGGTGTCAACCCATCAAGCCGACAAAAGATTCTGTTTTCTGGGTTTGCCATAATAACCCTTACCCCCATATCACTGCTTGCATCACAACCTCAGAAAGCCTGAAGTGTGAATCACTATATATAGCGTTCCCTAGTAATGTTCAGAACAAACATTATTGATGCAAGAGTTATCGCTTGGTTGAAGAAGGCAGACGGCTTTTATGGAACCAATTGGAAGGGGATTCAGACCCTACCCAATTGGGAGCCTCCAATTCAAAGATTTGGAGGGGGCTTGATACCCTTGCTCCCTTTCGGGTGCCAGAAGGCAGATGGCAATTGGGCATAAAAGCAAGCCGAAAAGCCCTCTGCCATCTGCCTCCTGTCTTTCTTTGTCAATTTTCACTTTTGGTCGTCCAAGCGGGGTGAGAGAGTAGAGATGCAATCACCCGCACGCCTCGTAGCTGATTGGAAAGAGGTAGATGACCTCTGGGCGCACTGAGATCCCAAGTAAACTCATTGGGGTATCGAGTCCAATTATTTCCAGTCTTCCAGCCGATCTTAGGCCATAGCTTTTCCCAGTTTTTGCTCAAAGAAAGCCAAAGCTCCCGCTGAACAGAAAAGCCAAATTTACCTTGAGAGTGAATTAACCAAAGAGTATTAATGGTTTGCAAGTCAGCAATTGGAAAGTTGTCTACTTCCGAAAAGTACAGCCACTTTCTTTGAAGGGCGGTTGAACCTGCTAGCTCACAGAGTTTTTCTAAGGTAAGTCGGTCAGCGGCAAGAAAGTCTTGCTTAACGAGCAGTTGTTGCAGGGTTGTGTAATCAATGCCGTCTTCGGAACGCAAAGGCACAACGCCAGTCGGGAAATGGTTTTGTAGAAACTCTCTTGTGCTTGGGGTGTCAGCGTCATAGAGGGCTTGGTAGACAACACCAGCCGTAAGGTTAGCAGGGTTTGACTGCTCCTTTAAAAATTCCATCAAGACTTCTAAGCCAGCAGCACCCGTGCTGACCAGTTCTGGAATGACCTGAAGTTGTTTTTTTTCAGAACTAGACTGGAGCTGGCGCGTTAGCTCGGCAATCTTAGTAGAAGCTTCTGATACTGAGGCAGTCGTTTGGTCTGTCATGCAGCGACTTGTTGGTTAGTTGTTAGTTGTTGGTTGTTAGATAGGAATAAGCAACAACGGAGAACTAATAACCTCTTTTCCCTCTTCCCATTTCCTTTTGCTTACTCAGTTGAAGTATGGAGGATACGGTCAATAAGTGCGGTGGTTGAGGTTGGAATTTCCACTTTCACTAATTCGATCCGTCCCCCATAGGCTTGAACAACAGGTGCTTCTGGTAGCGTTGACTGGCTATAGTCTCCCCCTTTTACATAAATGTCTGGCTGAAGTGCCTGGATTAAACGAGTGGCTGTGGTTTCAGAGAAAATCACGATACCATCTACGGGTTTGAGAGTTGCGAGAACTTCTGCCCGTTGTGCTTCGGGAACGAGGGGTCGGGGAGGAAATCCTGGTTTGTTGGGCTTAATCGTTTTTACTGACTGATCACTATTTAACCCCACGACGAGCGATCGCCCCAAGGATTTGGCAACTCGTAAGTAGCGGACATGACCCGCGTGCAGCAGGTCAAAGCAGCCGTTCGTAAATACTAGGGGTCGCCACTGGTCAGGGGATGCTGCGATCGCATATTGTAATTCACTTAAGCTATAGAGGCAGGGAATCATTGGGTCATTTGTCATCAGTCTGGAGGAGTCACTTTTTCTCTATACATTCACTGTCTTACCTTTGGGTGGGATATTGATACCCCTCTTGATAAGCAAAGCGAATGAGTTGAGCGCGATTCTCTACTCCTAGTTTATTAAGAATGCTACTGAGATGAGTTTGAACGGTGCGAGGGCTGATAAATAAGCGATCGCTTATTTGCTTATTCGTTAACCCTTGAATCACTTCCCAAAAAACTCGCTCTTCTGCGGGTGTCAACGGTAAGCGGATAGGGGTTGGTGTTGTCTCGGCACTCGTGATTAAGGCTCCCTCTTCTGGGATTGGAGCTGAGGATTCATTCTCTAGCTGGGGAGGGGAGGTTCCAACAGTCATCTGCATCAACCGGACAATCTCCGAATGAATTCGACGCGATCGCTCCAACTGGGCTTCAATTTTGGCAACTAGTTCTCTAGGGTCAACAGGTTTGATTAAATAATCATCCGCTCCAATTGAATGACCATGAATTCGGTCTTCTAATTCTCCTTTACCCGATAAAAAGATAAATGGCATCAGTTGACCAGAGGGAGTAGCTCGTAGTCGGCGGCAAAATTCTAGACCATCCATCTCTGGCATCATGACATCAGAAACCACCAAGTCAGGTGGATTTTTGGCAAAAGCGACTAAGGCTTCAACTCCAGAACTAACCTGTTCAACTTGGTACCCTCGATTTTCGAGGTAGCGTGTCAAGACAGTTCGCATTGTTCTATCGTCGTCAACCACTAAAATCTTTTTCATATTCTTCCGGAGCCACCTTTCCTGCCAAATCCCAATTTAACTAGGGAGAAGCAATTTATCTTGTGCGTTTGGGATTAGGGTTTTAGAGAGAAGCAATGAGCTAAGCACCATAACTTTACTTAGCGTAGCCGCTCCTCCAAGAGATAGCGGTAAGTAGTCTCAACTAGTGCCTGACTTAGTCGGGAAAGAACTAACGCTCGTGAAGCGTCTGCTGCACCAATACCTGACGAGGGCTGGGCGATTCAATAAGGAAAGGTCGCCTTAGCTAAATCAAGCACCCTGCTCTTGAAGAGTGCGATCACGCTGACTAACGCTGAACTGAGTCCGGCGAGAGCTAGCGCTGCCACTAACGTCTACTTTAGATGCCCTACTTCAGCATAATGGCTGATTGCAAGCCGTGCCTAAAAGCTGTACCTGTTTAGCAAGGCTTTGTATATTCCCTTGTCGTTGACGTTTTGACAAAATCCTTAGCTGCACCAAAGCCTTCAAAACTGAGGCATATCTAAGTCAGAGCAGCATCTGATTAAAGACGGATACTCTGTTTGAATGGAGTTCAGAACGGAGGAGTTCAGGAGTTCAGTGGGGGCTTGTGACCCCTGCTCCATATGAGGTCGCTCCTATCTTCAGTTCGTTCTAAATTCAGAATTCTTCTGAACTTCTGAACTTCTGAACACAGCCACTCCTGTATTCTTCTTGGTCAGGGAGCCTTATCATTAAGCAACCTTTGTTTTTCACGGCTAGCTTATAACTAACGACACAGAACAACAAATTCTGTTACAAATCCTTAAACAAACTCAATTTATTCAAACATTCTGTAACAGTTCTTTGATATCTAGCCTCAAAAGCCAAACGTTTCACTGACGGATAGCTAAGTGTTCCTCGCATTACCAAAGATGACAAGGCTTCTACGCCATTATTTAATGTTCGTGATGATGTACAGCGTCATCGTGATGACTTATCTGCAAAAAAGCTTAATTCAGCTCCTCCTTCTGTAGAATATCTGCTAACTTTCCTGAATAATTACTGCTGACGCTAACCTTGACTTAACCAAACTGCTCTATGTACGAGAAAATCACACCACCCGATACAGGCTCTCGCATTACCTTCAAAGATGGTGAACCCATCGTTCCCGACAATCCGATTATTCCCTTTATCCGTGGAGATGGCACAGGTGTTGATATTTGGCCTGCTACCCAGAAGGTAATTGATGCTGCTGTCCAAGCAGCCTATGGTGACAAGCGCAGCATTAGCTGGTTTAAAATCTATGCTGGTGACGAAGCTTGTGAGAAATATGGCACTTATCAATATTTGCCTCAAGATACGTTACAAGCGATTCAAGACTATGGCATTGCGATCAAGGGGCCATTAACAACCCCAATTGGGGGTGGTATTCGTTCATTGAATGTCGCCCTACGGCAAATTAATGATCTCTATGCTTGTGTCCGTCCCTGTAAGTATTACCCAGGAACACCTTCTCCCCACAAAACCCCTGAGAAGCTCGATGTGATTATCTATCGGGAGAATACAGAAGACATTTACCTGGGCATTGAATGGCGTCAAGGTAGCGAAATTGGTGATAAGCTGATCGCTCTGCTAAATGAAGACTTGATACCTGCCACGCCAGAACACGGGAAAAAGCAGATTCCTCTTGACTCTGGAATTGGTATTAAACCAATAAGTAAAACTGGCTCCCAACGTTTGGTACGCCGTGCCATGCTGCACGCTTTACGGCTACCGAAAGGCAAGCAACAGGTGACTTTGGTGCATAAGGGCAACATTATGAAGTATACCGAAGGAGCTTTTCGTGACTGGGGGTATGAGCTTGCTGTCAACGAGTTTCGGGCGGAGTGTGTTACGGAACGGGAGTCCTGGATTCTTAGCAACAAAGAGCGCAATCCCGATATCACGCTAGAAGAGAATGCCCGTCAGATTGAACCGGGCTACGATGCCCTGACACCAGAGAAACGTGCTGATATTGCTGGTGAGGTGGAATCTGTCCTCAATGCCATCTGGGACACTCATGGCAGTGGTCAGTGGAAAGAAAAGGTGATGGTAAATGACCGGATTGCTGACAGTATTTTTCAGCAAATCCAGACTCGACCGGATGAGTACTCAATTCTCGCCACAATGAACCTGAACGGAGACTATATCTCTGATGCCGCCGCCGCGATTGTGGGCGGCTTGGGGATGGGGCCAGGGGCGAATATTGGTGACACTTGTGCGATTTTTGAGGCAACACATGGTACTGCCCCAAAACACGCAGGGTTAGATCGGATAAACCCTGGTTCTGTGATTCTGTCAGGGGTAATGATGCTGGAGTTTATGGGCTGGCAGGAAGCGGCTGATTTGATTAAGAATGGATTGGGTGGTGCGATCGCTAATCGAGAAGTAACCTACGACTTAGCCCGCTTAATGGAGCCTCCCGTTGAACCCTCGTTAAAGTGTTCGGAGTTTGCCGAGGCAATCATCAAGCACTTCCATAGCTAAAGCTAACGTGCGTTCAAGTTGCATTTCGCTCTTGAGAGTTCAAGGGAAAGAGCTGAGTAGGGTAAGGGCGCACAGCTGTGCGCCCCTACAGAGGTTACTTCCCCTGCTTTTAGAACTGGTGGGCAACTTTCGTCGCAAAGGTCTAAGGATTGGAGAAGGTGTTAATCTGACCTCCGCCAATATATTGCCCTGGAACTGGATTAGGAGTGGTGAAGGTCGGTTGACTCAGTTGACTTGGTTGTGAGCCTGGACTAGTCAGCGTTGAGTTAAATCCAGGGTTAGTCATTCCGTTAACTTGAATTGGTGGTTGGGTAGAGTATTGCCCATAGCTACCCGCCGTTGTCGGTACTACGGGTGTCGTTGGTATTGCCCCTGGCACATTGGTAGTTGGTTGGGGGGGCACCAGATAGGTAAAGGAGTTTGGGGGCGTTGTAGGGGCAACAGAGTAGCCAGTTGTTCCAGGTACAGTTGTTGCTGGATAAGTCGTTTGTCCTTGATAGGTTGTAGTTGGTGAGGCCTGTCTCTGGATATTAGTGGGTGTCTGAGTCTCGTTAGTCGCACGAAGAGCATTAGTAGCAGCAACTCGGTCAAGGGCACTTTGTAGCGGGCTTACCGAGACTGTACCTGGGCTAGTGTTAAACCCCAAGGGAGAATCAGCCGTTGTGCCTGTCGAGGAAGACGGTTGATTAGTTGGGTTCCGATTCGTAAACAGGACACTCTCAGAAACTGAACTAGGATTTAAAAGTCCTTGAGCAGATTTAGCAAAGGGATTAGTCGTGTTTGCTGTCTGCTGCGGCTTGAGTGACAAGGTTTGGCTGTTTGAGGCAGGATTGGAGTCAGTTACTTCTGTCTGAGGCAGGGTTTGAGTAAACAATCCCCCTGTATTTGAGCTTTGAGGCTTCTGGTTGGATGCGGTCGTTAACGATAAAGCCTTTGTCCGATTAAATTCTTCCAAAAACACTGAAGAATTATCGATGTCAGTTGTAATGGCGGCGAGTTCTTCAGCAGGGAGTGTTGGTTTAACGTCTGGAGTATTTGAACCAGTCACTGAAGCCCCGCCAAGGATACTGAACGACTCTGGGTTTTTCCAGTACTCCCACGTAAAGAGCAGCACTAACAAAAGCCCTGAAGCTGATGCCCAAAATGCTGGTCGTTTGAATGGCTTTAGTCGAGCTTTGAGATAGCGGAGGTAAGCAGGATGGTGATTAGGAAATGACATCGCACAAGCCTTCAGCTGAACTCTACACAAATTGTAGAGTCTTTGACACGCGCACGCCTAAAGATGTGGGATTCTTATTTTGACTGCTGACACTTATTGCTTTGTCTATTGAGCGGCTTTGAATAACAAAAATCCCCCGGCTCCTAAACCAAAGAAATTTGGTAACCAAGCTGCCATAAAGGGAGAGAGGATATTGAGCTGACCAAATGCTCCAGACATAAACCCTAATAAGTAGTACGCAAAAATTACTATCACACTAATACCAAAACTTGTGGCTCTACCAGCGCGTTGAGGACGAGTTCCTAGCGACGCCCCAACTATCCCAAAAACCAGGCAGACAAAGGGAAAAGCGAATTTTTGTTGAAGGCGCACGTTGACCTTGAGGAGCCTTTTCTCATCGGCACCTAGCTTGACAATCTCTCGATAATCCAAAATCTGGGCAATGTTCATCTCATCCAATCCACGGCTTTGAGTTGCCAAGTCAAGAGGCGCTTTGGGAAGTTTGAGCTGTTGATTTTCAAAGGGTTGAATGTTGCGGTAGGAAGCGTTGGGAGAGATGAGATAGATCGTGCCGTTGAAAAAATCCCAAGCATTTTGAGTCGGATTCCAAACGGCTGATTTAGAGGTGACGATTTTGTTAAGCCCTTGCTGAGACCACTCAAGTACGGTTAAACCTTTCATTTCCTTGCCATCAAACTGGTCGGCATAGAATAAACGCCTCAGTGCGCGAATTTTTTCACCATCGGGCTGAGTGACTTCTCCATATTCGGGATAGAAAATATTGTTTTCCTTGAAGTCTGGCTTTTCCTCATCGAGGGCTTTGTCTAAGGTAGTAGAGGCTTGATAGTTAGCAGCAGGAACCACTAATTCGTTGAACAAGAACGTCATCCCGGTGACGACTAAGCTCAAAACTATGGCAGGTACGGCAAGCCGATAAACACTGATTCCACAACTGCGTAGAGCAACTAACTCACTATCACTGCTCAATCGAGAGTAGGTCATCAGTGCGGCTAAGAGCATTGACATCGGGAAGGCATAGGAGATAAACTCCGGCATCTTCAGCAGCATCACTTGTACTGCAATCGCCAGAGGGATTTCTGACTCGGTAACTTTCCTCACTAAATCAAAGAGGGTACCTATGGCAACACCAACAGAAGAGAATGCCCCAATACCAAACAGCAAGGGCTGAATTAGTTGGGCGGTAAGGTACCGATCCATGACTGATAAGCCAGGAAACAAGGAAATAAAGGGCTGAGATTTACCGAATGTCATTGCTTAAGCGTCGGGCTTTTTAAGGTTGTGAGTTGACGAGTTTGGAGTGTCAAATCTTCATCGCTGAAACTCATCACCCAGGTAATACTGCCGTACTAAAGGATTGTTGTAAAGTTCTTCAGCACTGCCAGAGGCGAGGATTTGCCCATCTCGCATGATGTAGGCTCGATCAGTAATTGCTAGGGTTTCTCGAACGTTGTGGTCGGTAATCAAAATCCCCATTTGGCGATCGCGTAATCCGGCTATGATTTTTTGTATTTCTGCTACAGCAATTGGGTCAACCCCAGCAAATGGCTCATCCAAGAACAAAAATTTTGGCCCTTCTACTCCAGAGGCTAAGGCTCTTGCCAGTTCAGTTCGTCGCCGTTCTCCCCCAGACACTTGATTTCCTTGAGTATTCGCGACTTTTTCCAAGCGAAATTCTTGCAGTAAGTTATGCAGCCGCATCCGCCACTCCTGACGCGGTACCCCCGTTTGCTCTAACACGAGTTGAATATTATCCCGTACACTCAGGTGCCGAAAGATACTAGCTTCCTGAGCGAGATAGCCAATGCCCAGATGCGCTCGCTTGTTCATTGGCAACGTTGTGATATCTAGATCATCCAACCAGACTGTACCCAAGTTGGGTTTTTCTAGTCCTGTTGCGATGTAAAACGTTGTCGTTTTCCCAGCACCATTTGGTCCGAGTAGCCCCACCACTTCCCCTTGAGCGACGGAAACATTGACACGATTGACAATTGTCCGCTTGCCATAGGATTTATGGATATTCTCTAATACGATTCTCAAGAACGCTACCTCTTTAGGCTCTGTTAGTTAAGCGGATAAGCGGTTGTGCCTCTCGCGCTTGAATGCTCCGAGAGCTTCTGCCTACCCGTTTACCCACGTTCTGATAACTAACAAAGTTAACGGTCAATAGTCAACCGTTAACAAACAACAAACTTGGGTTATTGCCCCGGTGCAGGTTCACTGACAGGAGTCTTGAAAGCAGGCTTGGGATTGAAGGGGGGAGTCACAGGTGGTGCTACAGGTTGTGCGGGAGCTTCTGGGTCAGCAACGAGATAAATGGATTCTACTTGCTGCTGCGCTCTAGGCAGTGCTACGAACCGCCCTTCATCAATTAAGTAGGTGATGGTTTCGCCGCGCAAGCTATTGCCTTGCTGCAAAACGTAGACATTGCCACTAAGGATGATGCGGCGTTCACGGCTAAAGTATTGCGCTTGAGCTGCCGTTGCTTGGATTTGTCGAGCGGGATAGTCCATTTGTACGTTGCCCCGTGCAGTGACAACGCCAGTTTGAGAGTTGGCTTCCTGAACATCCGAGCGAACGGTGAGGGCACGTCCGTCACCTGTTTGGGCTTGGGCATCTTGGAGGTGAGACGGAAATGCGATCGCGCCTACTAAAGTCGCTGGCAGTAATAACGCTAAACTCAGACGTTGCTTCAATTTGGAAGTGAGTAGAGAGGAGGACTTCATTGGTCTAAAGAGTTGGGAGTTAGGAATTATGCGTTATGAATTAACAACTTTTAACTCAGAACGCTTCATGATTCATCAGTCTTTAGTCATCCTTAACCTAAGGACAAAATACCAGAATTTAGATAAAGTTGTTCAGCTTAGAGCGATCTGTAAGCCTTATAGACGCTCAATCGTTACTATAAGTTTCTAGCCACTCCAAAAGAACTAGGGTAAGAGAGTTAATGAGTGAGGCTGATTACTCAAGGTTATACCCATTACCTATTGCCTAGTTGCTTGTCTAGTCAACTCGCGAAATTTTTGGCAAACGACCAACAGCATTACCACTTACCGATGTAGCATCATTAGTTTCAGCTACTGCCAGTTGTTTAACAAAATCAGCGACTTGCTCTGCTCCAGTTTCTTGCAATGCCTTCAACAGCTCAATACTTTGCGTCATTAGCTCAGTCACATCAACCCCCTCATAAACTGGCTGATAGTCTCCGAGGCGACCGATTCCCTCACCCAACAAAATTACAGCCCCTCGCCAGTTGAGATTACCTAGATGGTAGCAAGCAACAGCAATTTGTAAAATCCCCTGGTAAAACTGCTTATCCGGCTCAAAGGCTTCCATCCACAAGGCTTCTAGGGTGTCGTGACAGGCGTAAAACTCCTGCTGATTGAATTGTTCGACACCCTGCCAAAATTCTTCTGGTGGTACGACGGGCATCATGCCATGCTGTCTCGCACCGATTGAATTTCTTCCATCGCAATATCCTGCTTGTCACCCGAAAACTCGTTTTCCGGTGTCAGGAACAACATACAGTGGCACTCTTTGCGCTCACGCATGGGGATACAAGGACAATTCCAATAGGCAGCTTTCACTTCGGCTTCTTTGTCCTCGTAGTGGCGACAAGGGCATAAGGGCGCACCGAGTTCGTCCTTGTGTTTGGCAAGTCCTTCAATAACCACAGCCGTTACGGAAGGGTCAACACAGAAGTAGGTGCCTGTACGCTTGGCATAGGTTTCTGAAAAATTTTTCATCGCCTCCAGGTTTTTATCACTGGAGAGGTTAGAGGTTTTTGATGTACTCATGTAATAAGGTTCGGCAGATTAGCAGTCAACGTCTTTGCATTGTATCGCAAGGCTTTTACTCAGCAGTAGTCAGGGCATCTACGCCATAGGAATAGTTAAGGAAATGTGTCTAACCTGAAAATAGCAGGGGGAGAAGAATTTTCATTCAATCTTTTCCCTTTTCCCTTCTGCCTTCTGCCTTCTGCCTTTTGCCTTTTGCTATATATTGAGGCACTGCCGACGCTAAGGTTAATGGCTAATTCAAGGGTTGCTGTAATTGGCGTTGTAAAGGTTGTGCGGTGTCGATGACAAGACCGGGTTGAGAAGGTTTTATCGGTCTTTCGGAGTTACCTTCAGATGAAACTGAATTCCACAAAACCCAACGGCTGCCAGGAGGTAGGGAGTTGAGACTAACAGGATTTTGTGTCAACCAAATTAAGGGGCTGTTGGGGGGATTACCAGCAGTCGCCTCTTCTCCTGCATTAGTTGCAGCAAGCGCTTCTAAGACAACCTGATTACCGTGTAACAAGCCTGTTTGTGCTGTCCATAGTTTGACCTGTAGCTGACTTTTGCAAGCGTAGAAGTACATGGAGGCAGCGGCAATAACGGCTTGCTCAAAGTCTTCACCACGCCACAGCGCAGCACTATCGAGACAGATAATAACTTCTTGAGAGCCAGTAAAGATTTCTAGCTCACGCACTTGCAATTCACCATAACGCGCACTGGTGCGCCAGTGAATCAGACGAGTTGGGTCACCCACTCGGTAAGGTCGCAATGCTCTTGTGAGGTCTTCTGTTGCGGAATGAGAACGGCGATCGCTATAAAATTGGGCACTATCATCTTTCCCAATGTTATCGACTAAAGGACAGTTTGTAAGGGGTAACACAGTAGGATAAATCACTGCCACAACTGGCGCATCCCAAGCACGACGACACCAAAATAAACCTAGAGGTGTTGCTGTTCTTAGCTGTACCTCGTGCCAGCGATAGATACCCCGTTTTCGAGTCGGATGATAGTAAGTCCAGCGATAAACGCTTTGAGGGGCAATGGCTTCTACGGGTTTCTCCACTGGCTTTCCTAGTTCGGCTTGGAGAATATCCTGAACTTGCAACAGGGTTTTGGGCTTGGGGGTTGGATTTTCTATCTCTAATTCAATTGTTAAGTCGTCACCTACACTGACAGGTGGAATCGGGTGTCGGCGTACTTGAATGGATTTAAGCGATCGCGCTGGTAGAACAGCCGCCAACCCCAATAAAGCAAAAATAATCCCACTGATTACATACAGCCAGCCTGCCATTGTATTGGTTGCTGCCCCAAAAAAACACAAGGCAACGCCTCCCAAAAGCCAACCTGCATAGGCAGGTGTTACCCAATGAGTTTCTAGCCAGTCAGTAGTGCGATGAATGATTCCCATTGCCTTAGACTTACCCCTGCTGCCCTATTTGCCTTAGTTAAACTCCAGCCTAACAAGTTATCGAAATCAATACTGCACACCTCTCCATGCCAAAACTCTTTGACAATGAAGCTGAGATCAAAAACTATCTTATTCAGGCGGCATCTGAACCTGCAAATCTCAAAGTCACGGCTGATGGGAAACGCCTCAACTACCGTAACCTGGGCATTAAAATTGGTGTAACTTGCTACGTTTTAGATCAAAGTCGGGTTTTAATTTTGGAGCGATCGCCTTTGGTAAATTTTGGCGCTTGCTGGGGAACGGTTTCCGGTTACATAGATGACCTTGAAATCATCCAGAACTCTAGTCAAATTTGCCGCGATCACCTGATTCAGGAGTTTCAGGAGGAAATCGGTTGGACAATCAGCGACTCCATGATGTTGAAGTATTGTGGAACTCATGCCTTGATTCAGTCTCAGCTAAAAATTCACTTCGAGATTTTCTGCTTGCTAATCGATGAACCACCAGCCATTACATTAAATCAGGAACATAAACGCTGTAGCTGGGTAGACTTAGAGACAATAAACGAGCTTCGTCCTATCCTAATTACCCAATTTTTGGAAGGTTTAGAGAAAGTTTCAAAGGAACCGTAACTTACTTAATTGTTTGGCTCAGTGCCAAAAATTAATTTTCCAGTATCATAAACTGGAAGTTTTTCATTTTTAACTAAATCAACCTTGTCTTTTAGGTCTTGATAAGACCAATCATTATCAGGATTCCAGGCACCAGGGCTGTTGAAGCTAAATTGAACTTCTTTTTTGTAATGCTGTTCTCCTCCTGGATAAATCTTGGAGCCATCCAAATCAACTTGAACATAATAAATAGTTTTAGATTGCTTCCAAGGCTTTAAAGCTGAAACAGTAGCAGTTTGCTTATCATTCAAACTAACTTTTATATCCGAAGGCTTGCGACCTTCTTTCAATAGTTCACTAATATCAATAAAATATCTGAAGGATAGATTTTGAACCAGTCTTGCCGGCCAAGCAGACTGATTGTGGACAATCGCTCGAATTTCAGTAAATTTATCTTTACTAACGTTGACTTTTGCCTCTACAAAAAATTCATCGTCTTTCTTTTCGGGTTCTGGAAATTTTGCTAAAGGTTGTCCGCCATATTTGGCATACATTTTAGCTACAGCTCCTGTGAAGCCAGCATTATAATCTGTAGCGACTTCAGCCATGACAAAATTAGCGCGATCGTCTTTATAATTGTCATTCTTATCGGGTCCACCAACTAGTGCCCCGTAAAGAATATGCCGTGACTGTTCTGGGATACTTTTACTATTCGCCCAAGAACCATGGGCTGTTCTGTGATGAGGCTGAGTCGGAGGATTATTCTCAAAACCAACTACATAGCTTCTTTGCTTAGGATTTGATCCAAGCATATAGTTAATTTGTTTCTCAGCAAACGAATGGTATTTTACTCTTTTATAAGGAGTTTTAACCCAATCTCCGTAGATAAAGGCTAAAAACGCTGTCTTCGATGCATACCGAAGAGAACCCCATTCGTCTAGCCAAGCTAAACCTCCCTTAGTCTCGTAAATTCTTTTCCACTGGCATCGATCAGCCCAATAATCTAACCAACGTTCAGCATCTTTTGTATATTTTTCTTTCCCAGTTATCTTGGCTAAAAGCACATAACTTCCATAAGATTTATCATCCCAAGTATGAGTCCAATTGTAAGAATTAATTGAGTTTGGGCTATCACTTAAATTTGTGTAGTATTGCTCAGCTTTATCAAGATATTCTTTTCCTTCGGTTGCTTGATAAAGCCATGCGGCTCCCCAAACTAGTTCATCATCATATCCACTTTGAGACTTATAAAAATCATTAGCATCAGTAATACAATCCGAATATTTGCCTCTATAAGTTTCAGCAAAGTCATAGAGTTCTTTAGCGTGCCTGAGTAGTGTATTTGAGTAGGTTGTATCTGTCTTTTTAAACACTATAGAAGACGCTGCCATAGCAGCCGCCATCTCTCCGGCTAAATCTGAACCAGGACAAGAGGCATCTATTTTGTAGGAGGGACGCTCCATTTGCATCACTTCAGCGGGTCCCCACCAAGCATGATCTAAACTTCCTTTTCCCACCTGACCCCAAACTACATCTGGAGAAGAGTGTGTTTTGATAAAGTAGTCATTTACCCAGCGGAGATTATCCAACATATAGTTATATTGGCCGCTCTTCTGGTATGCCTCTTCGTATTCGATGACTCCCCAAGCCAGTAGAGTAGTAGAACTTGCCATGGGAAAGCTAAACTTCATATGATCTCCGGCATCATACCACCCGCCAGTTAAGTCAATTCGTTGATCGGAACCGTCTTTTAAACCAGAGTCGCCCCGCCATTCAACTCGATTGTTTTTCGGTAATTTTCCCGACCGTTGAGCTTCGTAGAAGTAAATAGATTTTTGTAATGCTTCCCCGTAATTATACGTTGTTTCAGCAATGTATTCTTTGACAGGAAGATTGAAGTAAGTGTAGATAGAAGCTACAATGCAATTAAATGTTAAGGCTATTACTGTAATAATAAAAAGAGTGGTTGCTGTAACTATAGTTCGCTTCGTTAACATTTTTCATTAAAATTATTGCAAAAATTATCTAAAGGCGAAGAGCGTAAAGTATCCAACTAAAATTATTAAGACGAACTACCAATCTAAGTTTAATTGCTTTCCAATCTCTGTTCGGATTCAGGTTGTAAGCTTGTTTAATCCTGAATGAGATATTTTTATTATTCTCATTAAATTCACTTGATGTAACTAAAAAGCTTATCTGTTCATCAATTCTTTTTTTCTCTAGCTGTAGGGTTCGAGAGCGCTTTAACGTTTAAGCACACCATACAAGCCCTTTATAGATACATTCTCTTTGTTAGACACAACTAGTTGCTCTAACGGTGACACAGACACATTAATAATCTACGAACCAACGCTGTGGCTGTCCGGATGCCTTTGAGATTTACGGAAGAGTAAAAGCTGAGCGACACGCAGCAGCAATCATCGCTTCATCTGGGGAGCATGTCAGCGCAAGCACGTAGTACTCATGTCGGTTAGTAGAGCGTAAGCGTTACCCAACCGACAAACCTTAGAGTTGGGTTGAGGAACGAAACCTAACTTAGAAGAATTTATTAGTAGCGGCATTTATGAGCATCTAAGCAAGTCACCTTTCCCCAATTAGCTACGGCTCAACACTCAAGTTTATTAAAGATAGTTAATCCCTAGATTGCTGGCTCCGTGAAAAAGTATCATAAAAATAATTACTTCTCGACTCAAATCTCAGCAACCAGCACTTACTGAGTGAGCGTTCTCAAGTTTTATCCTAATCCTAACTCCAATAGATAATCACAACTCCATAAGCAAAAAACTAGGAGTTGGAAGTTAAAGTTAGTAAGCCTATTTATAGAGCTGGATGTTACTGTTTAGTGCAACATCCTCTTCTTCAAAATCGGGCTATTTCATAAACTCAGGTGTCACTAGCAGAAAAATAATTGCGAAAGCAATTATCGCGAAAACGAGTTCTGGAGTAAGGAAGTCAGGCTGGACAACCAGATAGAGGACACCAAGGGATACCAAAATAAAGGGTATGTTCATTTTTGCTTTCCTCTAGTCTCTAAAGACAAATGTATTTTCCTGCCAATTTTACAGCTAGCGTCTCTAGGAGAGCTAACGATAAGGCGCATGGGTTGCAAGGTCTTCCCATCCCTCAAAATATCTCAAAAAGACAAGGAAGTCAGCTTATTGGTTGTTGATTGTTGGTTGTTGGTCACTGTGAATTGCTCCAGTGAAGAATCTTGCAGATCTGGTCAACTAAATCCATCGCCTTGAAGGGCTTTGTAATCACACCCGTTACACCTAGGTCAATAAACTGCCGTTGTTCACTAATTTTTGCTTTGGCTGTCAGCAGAATCGTTGGAATGTGTTTCGTTGCTGCATTAGCTTGTAACTGCCGAAACGTCGTCGGCCCGTCCATATCAGGCATCATCACATCCAGGAGAATCGCGTCAGGTAGCTCGGCTTGCGCGGTTGCTAGCCCCTCGCTACCCGAAGCGGCTGTGAAAACGTCCCATCCGGCTGCTGTTTCTAGACAGATTTGAATGATTTCGCGGATACCGTCTTCATCATCAATTACCAAGATTCGCTTGGTTGTCATAGCTGTTATCCTTGATTGCCATAGGCAGGGTGAAGTAAAAACTACTACCTTCACCCAGAACACTCTCAACCCAGATGCGTCCACCGTGCTGCTGCACAATGCTGCGGCAAATCGCTAAACCTAAACCTGTACCCCCTTTTTTTCGGGAATCAGAAGCATCAACTTGGTGAAAGCGCTCGAAGATACTTTCAACTTTTTCCGCTGGAATGCCGCGTCCCTGATCTCTCACTTGAAATAATATCGGAGGATGAGGAAGATCGCCCTCTTCTCCATTCCCAATTCCTCGTTCAACAGTTAACCAAACGGTAGAATCTCTAGGGGAGAATTTGATGGCATTACCCACTAGATTCGTCAGCACCTGAATAATGCGATCGGGGTCAGCATATAAGTCGATAGAGGCAAGAGAGGCACAAAGTTTAATCCCAGCTCGATTTGCCATCACCTGCATCATCTCGATCGCCTGATTGATCAGCTCAGCCGTATTGCAGGTTTGCTTGATCAGACTAATCTTCCCTGACTCCAAGCGCTCCAATTCAAGGATATCATTGACAAGTCGCACCAACCGTTCAGCACTTTCTGCCGCAATTTCAATAACGCGCCGCCCCTTGTCAGACTGGGTATTGACTAAACCACTTGATAGCAGGTTTAGTGCGCCATGGATCGAAGTCAAGGGAGTACGGAGTTCGTGGCTTACAACTGAGATGAATTCGTCTTTCATCCGTTCGATCACCTGGCGCTCTGTGATATCTTCCCCAATACTCAGCGTGCCAATAACATTGCCCTGCAAATCTTTTAGTAGAGTATTATTCCAGGCAATCACTCGTTCTTCACCATCCTTAGTCAGGATGACATTCTGATTATGGGTGTAGAATTCCTGTTGTAGTAAGTCTATAAAGTTGTTTTGCACCCGCTGCTTCTGGTGTTCTGGGAGGAATGTCTCAAACCAGTTTTGACCAACCACTTCAGCTACCGTGTATCCAACCAATTCCAGGAAATAGGGATTGACATAATCAACTGCCCCATCGTTATTCAGCCCTACAACGACTAAACGTACATTCTCTAAAAGGCTACGCCAACGTCGCTCTGATTCAACCAGTGTTGCCGCGATTTGCTGTTGGTACCTCATGTCGCGAGCAACCGTGGAAAGCATATTGATACTGCCGTCTGATGATTTATGAGCAAGGAGAAGCTGGTTTACTGGAATTTCTCGTCCATCATGGCTCAGAAATGCTGTTTCACCAACCCACATCCCATCACGTATGGCACTAGGAATTGCTTCATTGAGGATAATTTCATACGCCCACTCAGGGTGTGCCTGAGAGAGGGTGAAATGAGTTGAATTCTCATTCTCTCCAAAACCAAATATCTTCCGGGCAGCACTATTGAGGTAGAGAGTTCGCCCATCAATGCTTGCTGTCCCAACAATGTCAGGGGTAGCTTCAAGAATCGCTACCAGCTTCGCTCGTTCTTCTTCTACCTGCTTACGCTCAATAATTTTTTGCTGTAATTCTAAATTCGCTTTGGCTAGATCTAATGTTCGTTCCTGAACTCGGACTTCCAAATCATTGTGGGCACGACGTAGTTCTGCTTCTGCTTGCTTGCGATTAATGGCTGTCGCCAAGACATTTGCCGTTGCTTGCAGAAAGTGTACATCATCTTTAGTAAATTGCCGTTTCCGAGAGGTATGCGCTCCCAAAACTCCATAAGGACGATTCTGTCCTGGGATAATGACACTTAGACCACTGACAACTCCATGCTGATGGAGCAGACAAGGACTACTAAATCGTTGTTCTGCGCGTAGATCTTCAACGATAATGGGTTCGCTCGAAAGAAAGGTGTAGCCTGCTTGGGAATCCAACCCAACACTCAATGTTGCTTGTCCTACCAATCCTTCTTTCCAACCCACACCTGCTTGTAGGAGTAAAGAATTTCCATCGGGAAGGAGTTCTAAAACCTTGCAGTACTCTACTTCAAGGATTTGAGTAATGAGTGCAACAGCCTGATCCATCAGGTGGGAAACTTGGTTACCTGCCAAGGCTTGTTGACCTAGTTCAGCAACCGCTGCTTGCTGTTGAGCGCGAATCTTTAGCTCTGCCTCTACCCGCCGCCGTTCAGCATTTTCAATCTGTAACTCTTCATTGGCTTTAGCTAAGTCCAAAGTTCGTTTCTGAACCCGGATTTCTAGCTCATCATAAGCTCGGCGTAGTGCGGCTTCAGCAAGCTTACGATCGCTAATGTCACGGTTCACCCAAATTGTTGCGATCGCAGTACCCTGTTCGTTGTGTAACGGCACAACCACTGTTTCACAGACGCTCTTAGTGCCACCCTTGCCGGTTTCGCAGATGCTTTCTGTTTCCTCCTTACAGATGAAGTTAACCTCCCCAGTCCAGCGACCAGCGTTTAGCGTTTCATCAATAATCTTGTGTGTCAACTCATCGGAGTCTTCTGGTTTTTGCGAAATGTTGGGAGTTTTGCCTAATACTTCTGCTTTGGCATAACCGAACATCTTTTCCGCTCGCGGGTTCCAGTCAATGATGCGACCGTCTAAGTCCGTTAGGATGATGCCATCATGGAGGTTTTCAAAGATACAGGCTTGTTGCCGTAGGGTTTCCTCGGCTTGTTTACGTTCGGTTATGTCCGTATTGACTCCGATGGTAGCGATCGCCTCACCTTGTTCGTTGTACAAAGGCACAACAACAGTTTCGCATACGCCCTGAGTACCATCCTTATGGACAAAGTTAATCTCGCCGACCCATCGACCAGAATTTAGCAATTCTGCAAGAATTTCTCCAGCCAGAACGGGAGACTCTTTCAACCGATGTAAGATTGCAGGCGTTTTACCTAATACCTCAGCTTTGGTATAGCCGAATACCCTTTCTGCTGCTGGGTTCCAGTCAATAATACAACCTTCAAGGTTGGTTAAGATGACGGCATCGTATAGGTTTTCAAAGATACATGCCTGCTGGCGTAGAGTCTCTTCTGTCTGCTTACGCTCGGTGATGTCAGTTTCTGAACCTGTCATTCGCACCACATTACCTTCCTCATCCCAGAGTGCTTGTCCGCGATCGCAAACCCACATATAGGTATTGTCTTTACACAGAACCCGATACTCAGTGATACAAAATGGCGTTTTCTTGGCAAAGTGGTCTTGCACCGCTTGCATAACTCTATCGAGATCATCAGGGTGAATTCGCTTCGACCACTCATCTACATTGTTCCCGATTTCATGTTCTTCAAAGCCGCGCATCTGCTTCCAGCGGCTGGAGAAAAAGACCTCATTCGTTTTTACATTCCAGTCCCAAATCCCATCATTGCTACCGCGCAACGCCAACTGCCAGCGTTCTTCACTCTCCTGTCGTGCTTCTTCAGCAAGCTTGCGTTGCGTAGCCGCCGCCACGGCATCACTAATATCCCTATGGGAGCCGACCATTCGTACTGGGTTTCCGGCTTCATCCCACACCGCCTGCGCTCGTGACAATATCCATTTGTAGCTCCCGTCTTTACACCGCATCCGGTATTCTGCGATGTAATGCGGCGTTTTGCGTTCCAAATGAGCTTGGCGAGCTTGCATCACCTGTTCAATGTCATCGGGATGAACTCGCATCTGCCAGCCATCTTGAGGGTTTGAAACCTCATGTTCTTCATAACCCAGTATTTGGGCCCACCGTGCCGAGTGAAAGCAGTGATTGTTTTTAATGTCCAAATCCCAAATGCCATCATTGCTACCCTGTATCGCTAGCTGCCAACGTTCTTCACTTTGCCGTAGGGCACGTTCCACTCGTTCGCGCTCAAATAGTTCACGTTGGAGGCGGTCGTTAGCTTCTTGTAGTTCGGCTGTACGCTGGGCGACTCGGCTTTCTAGTTCTTCGTTGACCTGTCGCAGGATTGCCTCTGCCTCTTTACGTTGAGTAATATCTTGGGCAATCCCAGCTACTCGGTAAACCTCTCCAGACTCGTTCCGAATGGGAAATCCGCGATCGCGAACCCAGCGCACTGACCCGTCAGGTCGGACAACGCGATACTCTACCTCTCCAGCAAATCTTTGCTCAAGGCATGAAATTAGCTGTTGCCTGTCGTCTGGGTGAATCGATTCAAGGAATAATTGAGGCTTAGTGTATAAGCTTTCACAACTGCGTGCCCAGATTTGCTCATACGCAGGACTGACATAAAGAATTTCCTGGGTTGCTATGTTGCTCAGCCAAAAGACTTCATTGATGTTTTCTGCTAACTGACGGAACTTCTGTTCGCTCTCCTGTAACTTTCCTTCAGCTTGCTTACGCTCGGTTAGATCAAGAATAGTGGTGCGAGTTGCGACAAAATTTCCGGCTGCATCTCGAATTCCTGTTGAGGTGAAGAGGACAGGGAAGGTTGTACCGTCTTTCCGCATTAGCTGCATTTCCAAATCCTTGATACAGCCTTGTTCTGAGCTGTGGGGATTTTCCCGGAACAAGGTCGCATACTCGTCAGGGAGCAAATCAGTAATCTTAAGCTTCCCGATTACTTCATCGCGGCTGTAACCCAACCAACGCAGTTCTGTATCATTGATGGCGATAAAGGTGCCGTCTGGAGCTATGGAGTGATACCCACAGGGCGCATTGTTGTAGAGGTCTTGAAAATTGGCTTCTACTAGCGGATACTTCCTTAATTGGTGACTCAAGAAATCGTACACCAACAAAAAAATCAACACACCGAAGCAGGAGCCGAAGAACACGAGCAAACTTGTACTGTTAGTTTGTGTAGCCGTACTCCAGACCATTAGCAAGGCTAACCCCAATAGAGTTGTAATAATATTTTTTTCAACGGAGCTTTTCATGCCGTTTGAATTAGCTCTTTAGACATAGTTACTATTGTGTCTCTATGTACTGAATTTCGTTGAGTTATGAAGGGTCAAGATTTGATGTTAACTAAGTGCGATCGCTCAAAAACCCCTCTTTCCTCTAGTTCTCTCTGTCAAACTGGCACGAGTGATAATTTCACCAAATCTTCATATTTTTCAGTCGTCAGCTTTAAATGAAGCCACCTACTCTTGGCGGCTTGGTGGGTTGCCTCCGTTCGTGAAGCAGCGTTCTCATTGCAACCTGTGCAAGGCTTTTCTCCAAGAGCTAATAGCTGACAGCTTCGTGAAGAAATATTCTCTTTAAGCGCCTCAAGGTATCCTTGATCGCATCTGTCCTTTAGCCCTTTAGCCCTAACGATATGCTTTCACAAATTGTGCGCCCATTGGTACGCACCCAAATCCGGTTACTGGCTAACACTCAGGCAACTCGTTCAACACTGATTTCAACAATTGCTCAATGGCTTGGCTATCTGGGTGTACACGCTCAGGTCACTTCTCTTTCTACTAGTTCTGGGCAGATTCAGGTTTCTCTGACTGTCGGTAAGCCAGAGTCTTGTGAGTCTAGTGACTGGCAACAGATTCTCCACAATCTCAATGAACCTGCTGATAGTTCTCAATCTTCCGAGACAACCTATGCTCAGATGACTCCCAAGCAGCAGAGTAAACTACAACGGCTACTCGCTTATTTAGTTCAAGTGGGCGATCCAGATAATAAGGTCAACTGGGACACTCTGTATCCACAGCTAAAGACTTTAAATCTCGATGAAGACTTACTAAACGGCATTAAGTCAGCCCTGAAAGTCCCCCAGTCCCTAGACCAATTACTTGAGGGACTCGACCCCGATGTTGCTGCACTTGCCCTACCAAAAGCCGTTAGTATTGCTTTGCTAGATCGGCGAGTCAATGCGAAGGAAGACAGCACTCTCACCGCTTTGCTAAGTGCGATGAAATAATGTCCTAGAGCCAGGACAGGCTGTCAGGCAAAGTAGCTTCAAGATTACTTGGCAGAAGCGTCAGTGGTGTCGTTGGAAATGCTTATATCAGCCTTGGCGCGGCTCAACATCGCCTCTTGCAAGTTTTCATCGTTATGACGGTGTTGGGCAACCAACTCCCGTGCGTGTTTTTGAGTAAGGCTGTCGGCTGTATTGGGATCATCGACCTCAGCTTCAGCACGATTCAACATTGACTCTTTGAGTTGTTCATTGTGGTGACGATGCTGAGTCATTAATTCTCGTGCTTGTTCTTCTGTACTCATGTTCTGTTTCCCTATTTGACTGCTACAACGCGCTTCTGTTGAAGAATTTACACGTTTATATCTAAACAGTAGCCAAAGTTACAGAATTTTTCACTATTACAAGCTACTCCGAAAGTGAGAAACTGCTGATTGAGTAATTTGCTTAATGATGGCTAAATCAGGAGGTGGCACAAGGCTATCCATCGCTAGCCAGAGAAGATACTCAATATTCCCAGCTGGGCCTGTAACTGGTGACCAAGTTAATCCTTTGTAGACCCAGCCAAGCTTTTGGGCTGATTGCAAGACTTGGTAAATCGCATCAGCATGGTCATTGGAGTCACGTACCACACCTTTTTTCCCAACACGTTCGCGCCCAACTTCAAACTGTGGTTTTACTAACAACACAACCTCACGAGGGGCTTGCAGTAGATTCCACAAGGCATCGAGAATTTTGGTCAAAGAAATAAACGATACATCCACAACACCCAGATCAGCATAGATGTTCTCTGTTTCCCCTGCTTGATTAGGGGGGGTTAGGGGGGGTGAATTACCATACAAATCCGCAGGTTGAAGATTCCGCAGATTTGTGCGTTCCCTCAAAACAACCCGTTCATCATTCCGCAAAGTCCAGGCAACTTGTCCATAGCCAACATCAATGCCGTAGACTCGCTTTGCCCTAGCTTGTAGCAAGCAGTCAGTAAAACCACCTGTTGAAATGCCACCATCCAGACAAATCCGTCCCTCTACAGGAATGCCAAACTCTTCTAAGGCTTTAGCAAGCTTCTCGCCACCTCTGGAAACATAAGGCGACCTTTCTTTAACCTGAATTTGTGCAGTGGTTTCAACCTCAGTTCCCGGCTTATCAACTACCATTCGATTCACCATCACTTCACCCGCACGAATCAGCCGCTGCGCCAGTTGTCGGGACGAACAGAGGTTAAGGTCTACTAGTAACGTATCAAGTCGTTGTTTCAAGCTTCTAATTTGTTTAGATTACAAGGGTTTTAGGTATTTTTGAGATTGGACTAAATTTATAGCAAATAGATATAAATGTATTAATTTACTCAAATTTCTGCAATAGGAGCGTCATGCTGGGTTTTGCGAACTTAAGGAAAACAGGTACCGGATGGGAATTTGAGAGCGAAGCGGCTTTAGAAGATTTTGCTTGGGATAATTTAAAGCAGCTACTAGGTCTGACTCCTCTGAAGCGGCAATACTGGGTTAAAGGTCAAATTTGTGACATTTTAGCAACTGATGAAAATAAGCGATTAGTAGTACTGGAGTTAAAAAACGGTGAAGATAGATATATTGTCCAGCAGCTAACTCCTTATTATGATGCTTTGCTAGAAGAAAAGCCATTCAAGGAAGAAATAGACTACAGTAAAGCGATTAGTTTGGTTGCTATTACACCCAGTTTTCATAAAGACAATCTTATAGATAAAAAGTATCATACTCTTGCCTTTCAATTCTTAGATTTTAAAATTATTAACTTAAATGAAAAGTTTTACCTATATTTAAAAGATATAGATACAGAGAAAGTTTTACAGCTAGAAATCCCCTATCAAGAGAGAGAGGAACCTGAAAACATACCGAATCCCCCCAGAACTCTTATCAATATTCTTAGAAAATGCCCTGAAGATGAACAAAAAGGCTTTTTGCAGCTTAGGGAAAAGCTTCTTTGTTTTGATCGACGTGTAAAGGAAATTCCTGAATCTGGTTATATAAAATATGGAAGAGGAAAAACTAAGCCTATTGCTGAGGTACGATTTGACCCCCAGAGAAATAGCTTGGCTTTATTTATATGGTTACCTTTTGTAAGTGTACATGGTAATAAAAGATTTATTGCGAGGATGAGAGTTTGGACTAACTATGAAATTGTTACAGATGTTGGTTATGTCAAAGAGAGCTTAGGAAGAATTCTCACGGAAACTGAGTGGAAGTTAGGGACGGTAACTCCCTTAGCCAAGCTTCTACCTCCAAGTAATTCTTCTCGTAGAGACGCTTATTTAAAAGATGAAGCTTATAAAGAAATTTGGATAAGGATACATGGAGATGCAAAAAAATCGTATTGGTCAGGTTCATTAGCTATACCCATTGCAAAATATTATAAGATTACAGGTAGAGTAGAGGAATCCAATTCTTTATATACATTAGTCAATATAGCTTTAGAAAAGTGGGTTGAAAAACTTTAATGCCTTAAATCAGTTGCATAAAACAAATAATTAACGGGTAGTTACAATTTGACTCAGGCGCTTCAAAATACTGAGGACACTATACAAATCCTGCTTGTTACGGGTAGCGAATAACTTAGATGTAGCGTACTGAGGCGTTTCTTCTTTCACTAATTTAACAAAGATGAAACTTCCACCAGTTGTAATCATGCCATAGTTTGGTCGATCAGGATGAGGATTACCTAACAAATAAGCGAGAAGCTGTGCAAGTCCTTCCTCAATAGAGAATGAAGCTTGTTTTGACTCAATTGCCATTACCCAGAATTGGTTTCTTAAAACTAAGGTATCAATTCTTCCTTTGATAATTACTCCTTCATCTTCCTCAGCAATATCAATCGATTGTTCGGATTTGACATCAAAGGGAGAAAGATAAAAGTCACCGATGAAGAGAATGGGGTCTAGCACTGCCATTCTAACTATATCTTCTAGTAGGGGTGGGTAATTGAGAAGATTGAGATATCCTGCCCTTACTTTATCTAAAAGTTGTTTGTCTAACTCCGTAACTTCTGGTAAATCATCAACACACTCTCGGAAAAATTGCTCATCTTCTACAAGTTGAATACCGAAGTGGGTGATTAAGTACCGTAAATCTATCTGTTTAGCTTGAATTGTTTGTACCATAATTGTTTTGAAAAATGATTAGGTTATGAATTCAACCTGCTTTGATTATCGCTAACAAGTTAACTATAAGGCTTACGCACCGACGTGATATATGGTAAGGGCGCAAAGCCTTCATTGGTGTCAACTTAAGCCCTAGCGATTAGAAAGATACTGTTGGTCAAGTAGCGAGGGGTGTGACCCCTCCCCGAAGCGGAGAGGGGCTTCCGGACTCCCCCTTCCCTTGCGAGGGTTGCGGGGCTGGGGGGTTAGGTTTTCCGAATTCGCCAACAGCCTCTTGTAAATCGCGGCTATACCAACGATGTCCGCCTGCGCGGACTAACGGAAAATCAACAGTTTTGAAACCCGCGTAGGCGGGTTTTGTCTGTGTAGCTGCGGTTTCAACCGCCCAATCCTCTTAAGTTGACACCAATGAAGGCTTTGCGCCCCTACAGATGGCGATTCAAAGGTAGATAGCGTAAGTTCAGAACTAGTTAAATTTAGCTAAAGCGTCCCTCGAAGTTCTCTACTGCATATACGGCAACCGCGATCGCATTTTTAACAGCAACATCTTTTTGTTCTAAAATGACGTTTTCGCTCTTCATACGCTGGGCAACTACACCACAAATACAAGCTGCCGCAAACTTATACACTCCTGCCATTTTAAAGAGTGTGCCGCTTTCCATCTCGTAGTTGAGTACGTTCAAACGTCGGTATTCTTCTGTGATACCCTGAAGCGATCGCATTAAATAAGGATTAGCCGAATCAGTACGTGCTTGCCCTTCGTAGAATGTATCTACTGATGCTGTAATGCCAATGTAATGCTCAACGTCTAATTCTCGTGCTGCCTTAACCAAGGCGACTGTCAGAAAAGGGTCAGCGACAGCTGGATACTCAACAGGTGCAATATCATTCGCCGCACCCTGCCGACACAATGCCCCACTACTAATTACAATACTCCCAACTGGCACATGGTCTTGAATTGAACCGCAAGTCCCAATCCGAATAATCTGTCGAATTCCTACTTGTACCAACTCATTGACCACGATGCTAAGAGACGGCGCACCCATGCCACTCGTAGCTGATAAGATGGTGCGTCCATTGGGTAAGCGACCTAGATAGCTATTGAGTCCCCGACTCTGTGACAATAATTGCACATCCTGGAAATAATTCTGAGCAATTAGACGGGCGCGTTCTGGGTCACCGGATAATAAAGCAATTGTAGGAGGTTGCCAGCCTAGGTCATCTCGCCCAAAGCCAATGTGATACAAGCGTTTACTGGTCATACATTTGAGCTTATGCGATCGCATCCTTTCTCTATTGTGCGATCGCATCAGCCATCATCCTCCCAAATTATTTCGGGAATACTCAGCATACTTTAGAGACAATTGAACAGATGCGCTCCCTTGCCATCAATTTCCCTACGATTCAACTAGCGGCATGGTTTCATGATGCCATCTATGACTCTAAAGCTAAAGATAATGAGCAAAAGATGGCTGATTATGCCCTAGTGATTTTAACTAAACTGAATTATCCTGATTCTAAATAAGAGGCAGCGAATAATTTCTAAAAATCAATAACCTACCCTATCATTGCTGCTATACACCGAAATCCATGAGTCAAAAAACTTCCGGCGTTATTGCTGCTGGACATCCCAAAACTGCTGAAGCGGGTGTTGAAATATTGCGTAGTGGTGGAAATGCTTTTGATGCTGCTGTTGCCGCCCTTCTAGCTTCTTTCGTTGCTGAACCTGGATTGACTTCTGCGGCTGGAGGCGGTTTTCTACTAGCGCATACACAAGATAATCACAATATATTATTTGATTTTTTTACTCAAACACCTCGACGAAAAAGAAAACTGGATGAGCTTAACTTTTACTCAGTTGAAATGGATTTTGGTGGTGCAGTCCAAGAGTTTCATGTTGGGCTTGGATCTATGGCAGTTCCAGGAAATATTGCAGGGATATTTCATGTTCACAAAAGACTGGGCAGGCTACCGTTTGAAGTTGTTGCGGAGCCAGCGATACTTTATGCTAAAAATGGATTGCAACTTACTAAGTTTCAGTATTACTCTTTAGCCTCAGTTCTTAAGCCAATTGTTATTGATTACAAAGGAGGGAAGCAAATCTATAAACCGACTGGTGAGTTAATTGAGCCAGAAGGAATGTTAATTATGAAAGAATTTGCCGAGGCTTTAACTTACTTAGTTCAAGAAGGAGCCAGGGGATTTTATGAAGGAGAGATTGCTCATCGTTTAGTTAAAGATTGTGAGGATTTAGGTGGTCATTTAACCTTAGATGACCTAAAGGATTATCGTGTAGTTGAAAGAGAACCGTTACTGATAGATTACCGTGGTAATACTTTATTAACTAACCCCCCTCCTAGTTCTGGCGGTACATTAATCGCCTTTGCCTTAAAACTTTTATCAAACATAAACTTAGTTGATATTGGTTTTGGGACAGCACGTCATCTAGAAATCCTAGCTCAGGTAATGCAGTTGACAAATGAAGCGAGGAAAGATGGATATGACGATTATCTTTACCAAGAGAACGTAGCTGACAAGTTCTTGTCGGATGAACATCTAGCTAGTTACACGGCTAACTTAAAACAAAGTATCAACAAGTGGGGAAGTACCACGCATCTTAGTGTTGTAGATGGTGAAGGAAATGCTGCCAGTGTTACTACATCTAATGGAGAAGGCTCTGGTTATGTGATTCCCAAAACTAACATTATGGTTAATAATATGCTGGGAGAAGACGATTTAAATCCGCAAGGCTTCCATCAGTGGCAAGAAAATGTGCGAATTTCTTCGATGATGTCTCCAACAATAGTCCTCAAAAATAATCAACCCGAAATTGTTTTAGGTTCTGGTGGCTCTAAGCGGATTAGAACGGCTATATTACAGGTTATTTCTAATATTCTGGATTTTAAGATGCCCCTAAGTGAAGCGGTAGATAGTCCGAGAGTTCACTGGGAGAATGAGGTTTTTTATGTGGAACCTGGGTTTGTGGAGGAGGAAGTTAACAAGTTGGCAGCTTCCCCTCAGAGGCAGTTAGTGCGATGGCAAGAAAAAAATCTCTTTTTCGGCGGCGTTCATACTGTCCTAGAGACTTCAGAAGGATTGATTGAAGGTGCTAGTGATCAACGTCGGGACGGAGGAGTTGCAAGTTGTTGAAGCAGTATTGTCAGTTTCTTCGGCTCAGCTCAACCCAAATAATAAGCAATTTTTAGGGTTGACGTTTAGCGATCGCTTCACAGCGTCCCGTACTAGAATCCCAACTGCAAGAGATTTGGAACAACCTGGCTGTTGGGAGTTGCCCTGCCGAGGCTCAACGATTAGCCAACCCCATACCAAAGACTCCAAACTGTATCACCTAACTTCGGTCTAGACGCTGGGCAGTTCTCGCGCTATGATTAGAGGCTGTGAATTTTATTAAAAAACATGAAAGCTCAAGAGGTTATTCGCTCAATTGAAGCGGAACAACTTAAATCTGACTTGCCTGTTATCCATGTTGGTGACACGGTGAAGGTTGGTGTACGGATTCGAGAAGGTGGTAAAGAACGGGTACAGCCTTATGAAGGTACTGTAATAGCAATGCGGAACGGTAGCATCAATGAAACGATAACCGTGCGCCGTGTTTTCCAAGGGATTGGTGTTGAGCGGGTATTTTTAGTGCATTCTCCTCGGATTGAGAGCATTAAAATTATTCGTCGTGGTAAAGTGCGTCGAGCGAAGTTGTATTATCTACGCGATCGCGTTGGTAAAGCCACTCGCGTTAAACAACGCTTTGATCGTAGTCTGTAGATTGGTGTTGATGCACTGATTGCGCTAAACTTATTAGAGCGAGGAGTCGGGCTATTCCACTCCAGCCACCCTGTGCGCTCTTAGTTCAGTTGGTAGAACGCAGGTCTCCAAAACCTGATGTCGGGGGTTCAAGTCCTCCAGGGCGCGCTCAAAATTAATACAATAAAAAAGCCGAGGTGCAAGCGTCTGCCCGAAGAAATTGCCATTGCTGGCGCGACCTCATGAAAGTCAAAAATTTCGGGTAGACTTGTTGTGTGAGTGGCTGCCAAATGTCCCACCGGTAGACGCCTCACAGCTTCATAGAGGGGGGAGATAAAAATTTGTGGCAAAGAAGACTAAAGCAGAAGCAGAAGTTCAAGAAACAGAATCGGGCTTTAACCCGACAAAGTTCTTTCAGGAAACTAAAGATGAACTTAGCAAAGTAGTGTGGCCAAGTCGGCAGCAGCTAATTAGCGAATCAGCCGCTGTCTTACTAATGGTTATTCTCTCCGCCACCATGATTTACTTGGTGGATGGTTTCTTCTCTTGGGCATCCCAACAGGTATTTTGATGAGTTTTGCAACAGACGAACCTTACGATTCCGAACAACAGCCAGCCGATCCCCAAGCTGCCCATTGGTATGCGGTTCAGGTTGCGTCTGGCTGTGAAAAACGGGTCAAGACGAACCTAGAGCAGCGCATCCAAACTCTGGATGTAGCGGATCGAATATTAAGAGTGCAGATTCCGCAGACACCAACCGTGAAAATTCGGAAGGACGGTTCTCGACAGCACTCAGAAGAAAAAGTCTTCCCTGGCTATGTGTTAGTCCAAATGGTGATGGACGACGATGCTTGGCAGGTTGTCAAAAACACACCAAATGTGATTAACTTTGTCGGGGCAGAACAGAAACGCCGCTACGGACGCGGACGTGGACATGTCAAACCAATGCCACTAAGTCCTGGAGAAGTCGAACGAATCTTTAAACAAGCTCAGGAACAAGAGCCAGTTGTCAAAGTTGATATGGCAGCCGGAGATAAAATCCTCGTTCTATCGGGTCCGTTTAAAGATTTTGAAGGCGAAGTTATTGAAGTCAGCCCCGAAAGGAGCAAGCTCAAAGCACTACTCTCGATTTTTGGACGGGATACGCCAGTGGAATTGGAATTTAATCAGGTTGAAAAAACAGGCTAGAAATGGCAAAAAAAGTCGTTGCGATGATTAAGTTGGCTCTCCCGGCTGGGAAAGCCAACCCTGCACCGCCAGTAGGCCCGGCATTGGGTCAGCATGGGGTTAATATTATGGCGTTCTGCAAAGAGTACAACGCCAAGACCTCTGACCAAGCTGGTATGGTGGTGCCAGTAGAAATTTCTGTTTTTGAGGATCGTAGCTTTACCTTTATCCTCAAAACCCCACCTGCCTCCGTTTTAATTCGGAAGGCAGCAGGTGTTGAGAGAGGGTCGAGTCAACCGAATAAACAGAAAGTAGGTTCGATTACTCGTGCTCAATTGCAAGAAATTGCTCAGACAAAAATGCCTGACCTCAATGCCAATGATATTGAGGCAGCAATGAAGATTGTTGAAGGCACAGCTCGAAACATGGGTGTTGCGATCGCAGATTAGTAGAGAATTTCCCAAGAATGTCTTTACGGCTGGAAAATTCCTGATTTGCTCCACTAACCTAAAACACTGTAAACATAATTAGGGGGAGAAGCTATCGCTTCGTTAGACGACCCCAGGAGATACAAATGCCAAAAAAAAGATCGCGCCGACTACAAGAACTAGCTCTTAAAGTCGAAGAGCGACCCTACCAGCCCATAGAAGCCCTGACTCTCTTAAAAGAAACCGCTACAGCGAAGTTCCCGGAATCAGCAGAAGCCCATATCCGCTTGGGAATTGACCCAAAATATACTGACCAGCAGTTGCGGACAACAGTAGCGCTGCCAAAAGGAACGGGTCAGACCGTGCGGATTGCTGTGATTGCTAGGGGTGAAAAAGTTACGGAAGCGACCAACGCGGGTGCTGACGTAGTTGGTTCCGAAGATTTAATCGAAGAAATCCAAAAAGGAATGATGGATTTTGATCGGTTAATTGCAACGCCAGACATGATGCCACAGGTCGCAAAACTGGGGCGTCTTTTAGGCCCACGGGGTCTAATGCCCTCTCCCAAAGGTGGAACAGTTACCTTCGACTTAGTGCAAGCGATTGAAGAAGTCAAAGCGGGTCGATTAGAGTTTCGTGCTGACCGCACAGGTATCGTTCATATTTTGTTTGGCAAGGCATCCTTCTCAGCCGAAGACCTGCTAGTGAACCTCAAAGCCTTGCAGGAAACAATCGATCGTAACCGACCTGCAGGCGCAAAAGGTCGTTATTGGCGTAGTATGTTTGTATCGGCGACAATGGGACCATCAATTGAAGTCGAGATTAATGCCCTACGTGACCTAAAATTTGGTGACGCGGCATAAGAAGAACGTCTAGATTTTCAACCAATCCAAAATCCTCGCGTCAAAAAACTGAATCGGCTTGTGCCATAGACAGCAGGAGCGAATCGCTTAATAACCTGCCGAGGTCAATGCCCTGAGTATCCGCCGTGCCACCGGCATTTGTAAATGTGAGTGGCAGGGTCTAAAAGATACAAAGTGCAACCCCGGCATAGTGTCCGGGGTTTTGTTATTGGTTGTGCGTTGTTGGTCTAACCATCAACAAAAAACAAACCACAAAGGAGGTGAGATAAAGGATGGGTAGAACACTTGAAAATAAACAGGACGTTGTGGCTGATCTCAAGCAAACCTTGAGTGAGTCTCAACTTGCTGTAGTCATCGAATACCAAGGGCTGACTGTTGCTGAAATCACAGACTTACGCAATCGTCTACGTCCGTCAGGTACCGTATGCAAGGTGACCAAAAACACGCTAATGCGGCGTGCAATTGATGGTGATGACAATTGGCAACCGATGTCAGAATTTCTTTCTGGTTCATCTGCCGTCATGCTGGTCAAAGATGATGTGGGTGGGGCAATCAAGGCTTACCAAGACTTCCAGAAAGCCACCAAGAAGACAGAACTTCGTGGCGGTGTCATGGAAGGACGGGCATTAAATGAAGCCCAAGTCAAAGCCATTGGTGACTTGCCCTCGAAGGAACAACTTATTGCCCAAATTGCTGGTGCAATTAATGCCTTGGCAACCAAAATTGCTGTGGGTATTAATGAAGTTCCTGCTTCTCTGGGTCGAAGCATCCAAGCTATCTCTGAGAAGGAAGAAGGTGCTTCCGGAAGTGATGCGGCTTAAAAATCTTCATCCCTTAGGGATTGGGATTTTGCTTAATAATCAGTGGCAACAAATCTGCTGAGCAAAACAACTGACAACTAACAACTGACCGAATTATTAATCTCAAGGAGTTTATCCATGTCTGCTGCAACTGATGAAATTCTCGAAAAGCTAAAAACACTGTCTTTGCTGGAAGCTGCCGATCTCGTCAAGCAAATTGAAGAAGCCTTCGGCGTAAGTGCTGCTGCCCCGGCTGGTGGCATGATGATGATGGCTCCTGGTGCGGCTGCTGCCCCGGCGGAAGAAGCTGAAGAGCAAACTGAGTTTGATGTCGTTCTGGAAGACGTTCCGGCTGATAAGAAGATTGCCATCTTGAAGGTAGTCCGGACGCTAACTGGCTTAGGTCTGAAGGAAGCTAAAGACTTGGTGGAATCTGCTCCAAAGCCTGTTAAAGAAGCGATCGCAAAAGATGCCGCTGAGGATGCCAAGAAGCAGTTGGAAGAAGCTGGCGCAAAAGTAACTGTCAAGTAAGGGTAAGTGGTAAGTTATAGGGCGAGTTAGTTGCCTTAACTATCAAACCTAACTCTCACTTAGGAGTAGGCATCTTGCTTGCTCTTTTGGGAACTGCCAGAAAAATTCCATGAACCTTTTTAGGGGCGCAAAACCTTGCGCCCCTAAAGTTATTGTGAGAAAAATTTATTCTTGCCCCTATTCCTCTTCTATTCCTCTGAGCGATACGCTAAAAGTATAGTGTTCAAACTGTGCAAGCTAGCTAGTGCGATCGCATAACTAGACAGGATTTGTAAAAGCACCCATGTCAAACCCTCTCTCGAAGACAATGCAACTGGGTTTCATCACGGCTAGCTTGATTTTGGTGCTGGCAAATAGTACCGATGCAACAGAAGTTTTAGAAACCCAGACACACCTCCTTAGCCAAACACAAGTCTCCAAACACATGGAAAACCTACCCGGTTGGACAATTGAGAATCAGCAACTTTGCCGCACTTATCAATTTAAAGACTTTGTTGAAGCCATTAATTTTGTGAATCGCCTGGTTGAGCCAGCAGAAACCGCAGGACACCACCCAGACATTGCTATTTCCTACAATAAAGTTAGTATTAGCCTGACAACTCATGATGCGGGAGGATTGACACAGAAAGACTTCGATCTAGCCAAAATTATCTCCCAGTTATCCACCCAACCTTAGTAGACTTTCTTACCTCAACCTCTTTAATAAAATGTTTAAACCTTTAGGAGTGCTTGGAGTCATCTTCGCACTTGTGCTACTGACTCTTTTGCAAAGAAGTTTTACCCCAGTGTCAGCGTCATCTGCACTGGAATCACGCATTTCCAGACTAGAATCAGACAACTCTCAATTGCGATCGCAAGTTAGTCGTTTAGAGTCTGAAGTTTATAGACTAGCGGGAACACGGCCTCAACCTGAGCGAGTCAATCAGCCAGCACCAAGAATCACACCAAATCCTTCCCTATCTCCCCTTTCTACGTTGGGAGACGATCCAATGTTTAAGCGCCTAGCTACGTTGGTGGTTGAACTTAAGGAACGAATTGTTGCACTAGAAACTCAAGTTGCTGGGTCCAGACGATAAGGCTAGATGTAAAGCTTACATCACTTAACCTTGTAACACTTCTCAAAAGCTTTCTCCTCCGCCTCTTGGAGACTTTGTAAGTTTGCAGCAATACTTTTAGATGTGTTTTTATCTTTAGCTTGGGATAAAACTTGAATCGCCTCGTCAGATTGTTGCTGAGCATTCTGTACAGCTTTTTCTGCATCTCTACATGCCTGGAGACTGCTTCCTTGCCTAATCGGAACACGGCATCCACTCAGCAAAATCGTGAGAAGTAAAATTCCGACAATTAGCTTAGCCTTTTTGGTTGACCTGGCAACAATGGTAAATTCCATAAACAAAGATGTAGCTTGAGAGTAGGGCTATTACAAACTTCTTAAGGAGATATCGCTTTCAGGAAACTAATCAAAGTCTTTAAGGAGATGAGCAGAAATAAAGGGAACTATCAAAGCTCTCACTAGCAATACATTAAGGGCGCTCTTGGTGTGCGCCCCGACAAGAAAGGTGTACCTTGATGGAGTTAGTCATCTTTATCGGTCTACAAGCGTCTGGCAAAAGTACATTCTTTCGGACACACTTTGCGACAACACACGAACACGTCAGCAAAGACCTGATGCGTAACAATAAAAATCGGGCAAGAAGACAAGCACAGCTCATCGAAGCCGCACTACAAGCCGGACGTTCTGTTGTTGTTGACAACACCAATCCGACACTCGAAGATCGAGCATCACTGATTCATCTAGGTAATACCTATGGTGCCAAGATTATTGGTTATTACTTTGAATCACACGTAAGTTTGTGTCGTAAGCGCAACGAGCAACGTGTGGGGAAAGACCAAGTGCCAGATGTCGCCATCTACTCAACAATCAAGAAGTTAGTGCGACCAACTTACGCCGAAGGATTTCACCAACTATTTTACGTGCGTATTGCTCGCCAGTCGGCTTTTGAGGTTCGTCCCTGGCTGTAAGCCAATCGGCTTTTAGGCTACAGGGTGGAGAGCCAGGGGGAGAAAATTATGCGATGTTTTAGGCATCTCAGCTTAGGATGAATACAGAAAAGAGGAATACAATCCTCTACAAATAAAATAAATCGTCGTGAAACGGCATTAATTAAGGTGAATGAGGAGTTGCCGATGCAGGATGCTTAGGAACAATTTGTTCTTGACATCCTCAATGCAGCTTATCTGGAAGCGTAGGGTTTGGTAAAAATCCTTTCACGATGACTGAAGTCTGTGTAAATCTTGTGTGCATCTGCGGTTTCAATCTTTACAACCCGCTTGTCAGATCAGCTTAATTTTTTGCAAATCCCGAACGGCGTGCCGTTACAGGACAGATGCATACGTGTCTGTTAACACACGGAATGCTGTAAATGTTTTCCTCTATTTTTCAGGGTAGCAAGGGGAAAACTTCGTACTAAAGCTGTAGGTTATCTGTGAACTAACCTACCAATAACTTATTTGGCTTGTGCTACATCAGTGGCAGGGCAAACGTTGAACAATCGTGCAGGGGCGCATCACTACAGTATCAAACCTCAACACTACTACCTTGCCGTTGAATGCTAACTACTTTGAATAGTTTAAATATCAACTTGCTAGAGCAGCTAATCGATTTACTCCAAGCCTGTTTTTCTGTTGAAGAGGCGTACACAGCGATTAAACCGTTGGTTCAACGACTCTTTCCCAATGAAGTTGGTGCCATTTATGTTGTAAGTCCATCAAAAAATCAACTGGAAGCGATCGCAACTTGGGGTTCAGCACCTTTAACAAGTGATCCAATCTTTACTCCCTGTGACTGTTTAGCCTTACGACGGGGACAGGCTCACCTAGCTGAAGATACACACTATGGTTTAACTTGTCAACATATTCGACCAAATTCTCTCCCTGTTGAAACGTTTTGTGTACCCATGACTGTACACGGAGAACCCTTAGGAGTGTTGTACATTGGTTCATTACATCGAGGACGGATTACCGAAACGAAGCAACTGGCAGTGAGTGTCGCAAAACAGATTGGACTCGCTTTAGCTAACTTAAAACTTCGAGAAACCCTCAACAACCATAGTCTTCGTGACCCACTCACTAAGCTGTACAATCGGCATTACCTGGAAGAATCACTGGAGCGTGAGATCCGAAAAGCTGAGCGTCATCCCCAGAGTTTAGGAATTATCCTACTCAATGTCGATCACGTTGAGCGCATCAATGAGCAGTTCGGGTATGAAGCGGGTGATTTCCTACTCAGAGAAATCGGTAAGTTTTTGCCCAAGCAAATTCGTGCGTCAGATATTGCTTGCCGTTACCGGAGTAAACAGTTCCTGCTGCTGTTGTCGGAAGCATCTTTGAAGAATACCCAACAACGAGCTAAACAACTGCGGGAGAGTATTAAGCAGCTAAATCTTGCCTATAAAAATCAATCGCTTGGCACTCTTTCGATTTCTTGTGGAGTCGCAAGTTTTGCAGAGCATGGCGTAACAGGAAAAGCCATTATTCAGGCAGCAAGTGCGGCGTTAAACCGTGCAAAGAGGCAAGGACGCGATCGCGTTGTGATGGCATCTTTTACCCATTCTCTTTGAGATTGCCTTGAATTTTGGGTAGTTAGTCTATAAAACAAAACGTGTCTCACGAGCAACAACAACCAGCCAAGCGCCTGATATCACTCGATGTATTTCGAGGAATTGCGATCGCTGGGATGATTCTTGTGAATATGGCAGGGCTGGCAGAGCAAGTTTATCCACCCTTGCTTCATGCTGACTGGAACGGCTGCACCCCAGCCGATTTAGTTTTTCCCTTCTTTCTGTTTATTGTTGGTGTAGCGATCGCATTTTCTCTATCGAACACCAAGGAAAATCAGCCCATTCCAACGGTTTATTGGCGGATTGTCCGTCGCAGTTTGATTTTATTTGCCTTGGGGTTATTCCTCAATGGCTTCTGGAACTACGACTGGGAGACAATCCGCGTAATGGGTGTATTGCAGCGCATCAGTTTAGCTTACCTAGCCGCTGCCTTAATTGTTCTCAAGGTGCCGCGAAAGGGGCAGTGGGCGATTGCAATACTCTTACTAATTGGCTACTGGCTGGCGATGTCGTTTATTCCTGTTCCAAGTTATGGGATAGGTAACTTATCGCGGGAAGGGAATTTAGGTGCTTATATTGATCGCTTAGTTATCGGTACAGCACATTTGTACAAGGGGGATAACTTCAACTCACAAGGAGATCCAGAGGGATTATTTAGCACAATTCCTGCTGTCGTGAGCGTCTTGTTTGGCTACTTCACAGGAGACTGGTTACGCCAACAGCCAATTAAGTCGCGCACGAGTTTGAATTTGGTACTGTTGAGCCTTAGTTGTATGGGAATGGGGCAACTTTGGGGCTTTTGGTTTCCAATTAACAAGAAGCTGTGGACGAGTTCTTATGTTGTTTTTACAACAGGTTGGGCGTTACTTTTATTAGCAGCTTGTTATGAACTGATAGAGGTGCGTAAGCAACGCCGTTGGGGAAAGCCGTTCGAGATTATCGGGTTAAATGCGATTTTCCTCTTTGTCGCTTCCGTTTTGCTGATTAAAATCTTGGTCAAAACCCACATCGGAACTGGTCAAAACGCACCCACAACTTCCACCTGGATTTACGAGCATCTTTTTGTTCCTTGGGCAGGGGCGATGAACGGTTCGTTGTTATTTGCCCTGCTAACGTTGGCATTTTGGTGGGTGGTTGGGTACGGAATGTATCGACGCTGCTGGTTTGTTAAAGTGTAGGCGATCGCTTTTTCTCAAGAAGTAGAAACGCTGACTATCCGGAGCTTCGAGTTTTGAACAGAAAATAGAGTTAAGTAAGTAGGTGCAAAGATTTAGTGGTTAGCGATCGCCATCTTGCACTTACACTATTACCCATCAGGGCTGAACGAGGATGCTACTGCGAATTCTTAAGATCTAGCCTCCCAACTCCTCGTAGCTCAGAAAATCATCATTAAACCCGTTTCGGGGGAGTAAGTAGGAGCAAAATCTCAGTAATAGAAAATTTCATCCTCTAAGTACTATTGACTGATAGCTATTACTAATAGGTTTATTTCTGCTGACCTGCTAACGTTACAACCGATAGTTAAAACCTTTTGTATCTGACTTATGTCTAAAGAATTTACCGTTGGCGATCGCGTCCGGGTGATTGAATTACCTCGCTACGTTAAAACAGCCGAACCCATCCCGATGCTGCGACCTCCCAATGTCATTCAACTTGGAGAAGAGGGTATCGTTCTTGATCGGCGTCCAGGAGGATACTGGGGCATTCGCTTTTCTCAAGGGGCGTTTTTGCTGGATAGCCAATATATTGAGGCTGTTCCGGTTACCTCTCAAAGTCCTCCAGAAACTGAAAATTCACCAGAATCATCCTCTCCGACCTAAGGTAAACTTCAAGCGTGTACTTTTCTCGGATTCAATGCCTCCAATTCTTTTCCTGGAAAGCCACGAGGGGCAAAACATAAGACCACTTTGACGAGTTTATTCGTGTACTGTTGAGGCTAATGTTCATTATTGGCAGTCTGGGCGGGAATTGGGAGATGAATTTTTATGACTTCCTTGAGTCTCTCGGTATTGCCAACCCCACTGGTACTGGTTGGCTAGCGGTGATATTCACCTTTGGGTTTGCCTGCGGAGTGACTTGGCGTTTTATTCCAGAGGTACGCTCTTTTGCTTTACGAGTGGGTTGGGCTGACCAACCTAATGCACGGCGGCTTAATCGAGAACCTTTACCGAATGCAGGCGGTTTGGCAATTTATGCCGGGGTAGTCGCCGCACTGATACTGGCGACACTTTTAAGACCGATTGTCATTGAAGGCGTTTTAGCAGAAGTGCTGACGATTCTGCTCGGAAGTTCCATTTTAGTGCTAGTGGGCTTTATTGACGACCAATTTGGTCTGCCTCCTTATATTCGCTTGTTTACTCAGGTTCTCACAGCACTTTTGCTGATTGCTAGCGATATCCGCATCGAAACTCCATTTGGTTCCCCAATCGACTCACTTTTATCAATTTTGATTACAGTGTTATGGGTCGTGGGGGTTACAAATGCGATTAATCTGATGGATGGGATGGACGGATTGGCTGGTGGAATCAGCTTCATCACGGCGATGAGCCTTTTAGCCGTTTCCGCCCAGTTTCCAACTCGTGCAGCGGCGACATTGCTCTTAGCAGCTTTGGGTGGGGCAGCGCTGGGCTTTTTGCGGCATAATTTCCATCCGTCTCACATCATTATGGGTGATGCTGGAGCTTACTTTTTTGGCTACGTGCTGGCGGCGACCAGTATCATCGGCAATCTTAAAGTAACCACTGTGTTTGCCTTAGTACCTCCGGTATTCTTTTTACTTTTGCCTGTGCTAGATACTACGCAGGTTTTTGTCCGACGGTTGATGGCTGGAAAAAATCCACTGAGTACGCCAGGAAAAGACCACTTGCATCATCGCTTGCTAGCTTGGGGTTTCTCCCAGCGTCGTGCGGCGCTCACGCTTTGGGGAATTACCTTAGTGTCCAACTGGCTAGCGATGATGCTGCAAGGCATGACACCGATAGTGATTTATGCAACGGTTATTAGTATTGTTGTTCTTTTAGGGTTTACCGTTTGGCAAAGGATGCGGGCAATTGAAGTGAGAAGCGATCGCTAATTACTTCCGCTCATGTTTTTTAAGGAAGCGATCGCCATTACCAACTCATCCGACTCGACTGGCTTAGAAAGGTGCATTTGGAAACCCTCTTGCAGAGCGCGATCCCGGTCTAAATCACTGGCATACGCTGTCAACGCGATCGCAGGGATTTTACTTAAGGAGGCTTCGGGCATTGCCCTAACCTGGCGAATTAAGGTATAGCCGTCTAACCCTGGCATCCCAATATCGCTAACGAGTACATCCGGCACAAACCCTTTAAGCACTTCAATGGCTTCCCTAACCGAAGCGGCTTCCTTCACTTCGGCTTCATACTGCTCAAGGACGAACATTAGCAACTCTCGTGTATCGGGTTCATCGTCTACGAGAAGGATTCGTAACCCCTTGAATGAGACTGCACTTGACTCAACTGTTGCAGGTTCCACCTCAGCCGTTGTTAGTTGAGTCTGACGGCGTTGAGTCGGAAATTGTACGGTAAAGGTTGTACCTTGTGCGGAACCTGGACTTTCTACAGTGACAGTACCACCCTGAAGTTCAACTAAGTGTCGCACAACTGCCAACCCCAAACCTAAGCCTCCTTGAAGCCGAGTCGAGCTGCTATCTGCCTGACGGAAGCGGTCAAAGACAAAGGGCAGAAACTCAGGCTTAATCCCTTGTCCTGTATCGCTCACGACGATCAATACACTATCGTCCAGTTGCTTCAATCGAATTTCTACTTGTCCACCAGATGGCGTAAACTTGACCGCGTTTGACAAGAGATTCCATATCACCTGTTGCAAGCGAATCGCATCACCTAAGACGGGAGCGACTTCTCGATCACTGAGAAAAGAAATCGCGATCGCTTTTGCTTCAGCCGCCGGACGCACAACACTCAGAGCCACTTCGATGACAGAGGCAAGTTCAACAGGTTGCACATTCAGAGAAAGATTACCTGTAATGATGCGTGAAACATCGAGCAGGTCTTCAATCAAGCGTGTCAAAGACTTCGTGTTACGCTCAATACTCTCAACTGCTCGATCGTAGTCAGTTTCATTCAGTCTCTTGAGGCGTAACATCTGTGCCCAGCCCAACATACTATTGAGTGGTGTCCGTAGTTCGTGGGAAAGAGTCGCCAAAAATTCATCTTTCAGACGGTTAGCTGCCTCTGCCTCCTGACGTGCTGCCCGTTCTTTTTCCAGAAGTTGCGATCGCTCTTTCTCTAAACGAGCGGCTCGACTCCGAACTTCAGCTCGCTCCATTGCCAAGCGTAGAGCAACAGGCACCCGTTTGTAGCGGTTGGGAACCTTGATGATGTAATCATCCAGTCCCGATTTCATCGCTTCTACCGCAAGCTCTTCGTTCCCACTATTGGTGAACATAATCACGGGACAGTTGGGATAGCGAGATTTTACTTTCTTAAGAACAACAAGACCATCGCTCCAGCCAAGTTGATAGTCTGTAACGACAACATCGAAACTTCCTTCGGTAATTACTTCTTCCAAAGCTTTAGCATCTGTAATCTCTTTTACCTCAAGTGAGGTAAATTCTCGCTCCAATTCCCGAATCACAAGGAGGCGATCGGTAGGATTATCATCAATGACCAAGACATGTAGCATTAGTAAGATAACGAGTCTTTAGATACTGGTACATCAGGATGTACAAATAAAACTGTCTTCTAAAAATTCACCTAATCGCTCTTCAATTTGGCTGAACTTCCGGCTTGACATTAGTAACCAGCCAATACAAATTAACTGCTTTCATCATTTCTAATAAAGCCGTCAAACCAGACGATTTAGCTAAATAGGAATTAACACCTAAATCATAAGCTTGGTTAACATCTCTTGCTTCTCTAGAAGAGGTCAAAATAACTACAGGAATGCGTTTCAGTTCAGGTTGCTGTCGCAACCAAGCAAGGACTTCATGACCCGATCGCCGAGGTAGTCTCAGATCTAGCAAAATCAGCACAGGTAAGGGATAAAGTTCGCGATCCGAGTATTCCCCTTCCCCACTTAGGTAGAAAACGGCAGCATCTCCATCTCTAACGACTTGTAGTGTGATTTTAGATAAGTTTTCATGGCGGAATACACGTTGCATCAAAAGAATGTCAGTTGGGTCATCTTCTACCAGCAAAATAGTATGATTCATAGTGACTCTGATCTTACATATCTCCTTAATTTGATCCAAAATCGGCTGCCCTTTCCTAGCTCGGACTCAATGCCCACCTGACCACCCATGCGCTCTATCCCTTTTTGAACAATGGCTAAACCAATGCCCGTGCCAGCGTAGGTTTCAATTCCATGCAAACGTTCAAAAACGCGAAAGATGCGTTGCTGATGCTCTAGTGCAATGCCAATGCCATTATCGGCTATCCATAGCTGTACCCAGTCATCGTGTGTTTCAACCCAAATTTGCACTTGGGGTTGGGCATTCTCAACAAACTTGATCGCATTGGACAGCAGATTGGTAAGTACCTGAACTAAGGTACCGTAATGAGCCATTACTTTCGGGAGTACTGATCGAATAGTTACTACCGCCTGCTGTTGTTTCAAGTCAGCTTCAATCTGGCTCATCGCCCTCGACATAACCAAGTTCAAATCAACAATAGAAACTGTTAATTCACTGCGGCTGAGGCGGCTGTAAGCCAGTAAATCATTGATTAAATCATCCAAGCGTTGAGCGGAAGTAACAATGTGATGGGTATACTGCTGACCGAGTGCGTCTAAAGCATCTCCATAGTCTTCTAGTAAAGCTTCTGCTAGTCCTTGCATTCCTCTCAAAGGTGCCCTCAAATCGTGAGCAATCGAGTAAGCAAACGCCTCTAGTTCTTGGTTCGCTTCTTCCAGTTGAGCGGTACGTTCGATTACCCGTTGTTCCAGAGTTTCGTTGAGTTGGCGGATTTCGGCTTCAGTCTTCTTTCGCTCTGTAATATCAATGGCTGTACTAATAACCAAACGTCTCCCATCAGGTAACCTCCCCAAGGGAGCAGAATAGAACTCCCAGATTCGCACCTCACCGTTACGGGTAGTAATTTTATATTCTCCCTCCGAGATTCGTCCATTAAGGTTGTATAAGCGTTCAATATCTGCTTGAACTAATTCTTTTCGACGCCCATAGGCTTTTTCACTCCAATTCGCGATTGTCGGAATGTCTGAATGAGTGTAGCCTGTCAGTTGCGTCCAAGTTCGGTTAATTTGCACCACTTCGCCATCTTCCGCATGAAGCATCATGGGCAAGGGAGCATCAAGGATAGCGCGACGGAACCGTTCTTCAGACGATTGCAAGCGTTGCTCGGCGTGCTTGCGATCGCTAATGTCACGAGTTATAAGCACGACTTCCTGTACATTTTCAGCCTCGTCTTTGACTGAATAGAGATGAACTTCAATCCAACGAGAAGCCCCTTGATTATTGCTTAAAGCGGGCTCGTAATAGACAGGTGGGAGACTGACAACTTCCCCGGCAAAGGCTTTGCGGAAATCAGGCAGATGACCCATGACTTCTGCCTGTGGATCGTGCAGCAGATTGTACCCTACTACGCTATCTCGTGTTATCCCCCACATCTGTTCCCAAGTCTGGTTCGCTTGCTCCAGGAAGCCATCAGCGGTAAAGATCTGAATGGCAAATGGAGCCTGCTCAAACACACTACGGAAGCGGTGTTCTGAATCACGAAGTTTCTGCTCTGCCTGTTTGCGTTCAGTAATATCAGTAGAGATGCCACCCACTGCATATAGTGAATGAGTCCCATCATACAAGGGGAACTTAATCGAGAGGTAGGTGTGCGACCCGTCGTGCTGAGGAGCAACCTCCTCAATCGTCAGTACTTCTCCCGTATCAATTACTCTAGAGTCATTTACCTGGAAAGCATCAGCTAAATCTTTAGGAAAAACGTCATGGTCGGTTTTGCCGATCACTTGCTCACGGGTTACGTGAAACAAACTTTCAAACTGGCGATTGATGAGCATGAACCGCCCTTTTGAGTCTTTCAGGTAGATGACGGCTGTAGTGTTGTCAATAATCGCTTGCAGGTTCTGTTGGCTTTGTTGTAGTTCTTCATTGAGCCTTTGTAGTGCAGATAAAGTTTGCTGCCGCTCAGTGATATCCTCAGCGATACCTGCTAAGCGGTAAACTTGCCCAGAGCGGTTGTAGATTGGGAAGGCGCGATCGCGTATCCAGCGTACTTCTCCATCGGGTCGCACAATCCGATACTCTTGATTAAAGTCTCCCTCTCCCAAGATCTGTTTTTCAAAGGCAGTAATGACGCGATCTCGATCTTCTTGATGGATCGCCTCCGTCCAAGACATTGCTCCCTCATATACACTCTCGCAGCTTCTCCCCCAAACTTCTTCGTAAGCCGGACTGAGATAAATTACTTGGTCTATTTTCAGGGGTTTCAGCCAAAAGACTTCACGGATATTTTCCGTTAACTGGCGGAACTGCTCTTCACTTGCTCGTAGTGACGCTTCCGATTGCTGGAGCGCTCGTACACTACGACTGATAACGGCGTAAAGCATCCATCCCGTGACGATGACATAGAACCAACCTTTGATTGTTTGAAGGTATGTTAGGAGTTGCGAATTGTGGATTGAGGCAATCAGCAATTCGTCAGAAAAGAGAATCCATAGCCCACCAATGAGGACATAAAGAGCAGCGATATTGAAAGGAGTCAGTCGCCCTGTAAAGAGTTTTTGTACAACAGAAGTGCTAATCATGGCGACTCTCTCACTTATTACGCCTAGTATTTCTCTAGGAGAAGGAAAATTGTCATGATGACGCATTTTTCAATTCTCCCTAATGCTCTGTGGAGGCCCTGTCTCTAATTCCGATGAACTCATCTAGTACTGCTACGCCCAAGTCAAAAGTCAACAAGCTTTATTTCTAACGATTTGAGCAAGTTTTCAGATGGTAGGCTCATTTCGGCTGTGATGTACTAGGGTACATAGTCAAGAATCAGAGGGGAAATCTCTGTCATTGTCGTAGAAGTGCAGACGCCCAACACCGAGATACAATCCGTAGGGCTTCTCTCCCGCCGGAAAAGCTGTAACGCCAAAAAGGTATACTCCGCCAGTCCACGGGTTCCGCCTAGGACGAAGCCCAACGGTAATCGTTTTTCCGGGTGTTACAGGTGGGTCAAATGTTAATGAAATTGTTTGGGTTTCGTCATCCTTGGTTACTGCTGCCAGAGTTAACCGCTCACCTTTGTTCCGAGGTGTCCCTTCAAATGCACGACTATCATCGAGATCAAATCGAATATCATCAAATCCTTGACGTTGGTTAATTGTGACTTTCTGAAGGGGTTCGCCAGCATTTTCTGGTAATTCTATTGTGAAGTAGTAGGTCGCTCCCGATATATCAGCTTGGTTGTAGGTTGTTGTTGCCTTAACTAAGCGAGGAGGCTTCTCAAATGAAACTGTTCCATCGGCTAGTTGAATTGCCTGAATTGATGAAGTAGTAACGCCCAAAAGACTGGCGACTAATGTCATTACTCCGAATAAACTTGAAACGCGCATTGGTTTAGAGGGGCGAGGTGAATGACGAGAATCCCGACTTAGCCCTTACTTTAGTTTTAGAACACCACAGTACATCTGGCTGACCAGAGTGAGTGACATCAGATGTCTTTCTACGCGATCGCTTAACGTCTACTTCCTAAGCAAAAGTACTTATTAGTATTTATGGAGGTTAGAGGGTTTTCAAAGATTCTTAGCTAATGAAAAATTAGCTTGAATTTTGGAAATACTCTTTAGCTTTATTTCATATTTAATGAAAGATTACTTCATATTTTTTCTCAAAATAATTGGTTAAGCTAAAGATTAAGACACGATAGAGGAAATTCTATGAACGCTGATTTTGGCGTTAGTGTAAAGCGACCCACATGGCAGACGATCATAATGTTTGCCTTGGGCTTTTGGCTGAGTAGCAGTTTGATTTTGGACTTTGTGATCATGCCTGGTCTATCAGCGGCTGGTATGATGACCCAATCGAGTTTTGCAGCAGCAGGTTATTCAATTTTCTGGACTTTTAATCGTATCGAATTGCTGTGTGCGGCTCTTGTGTTAGCAAGTCTCTTAGCGCTGCGTGGTCCCTCCAATCTTTACCGTCAGGTAAGGCGCTGGTCAATCTTCTTAGCTGTCCTTCTGCTGGCAATTGCACTCATTTATACTTACATCATCACGCCGCAGATGAGCGCTCTGGCTCTCCAACTGAATCTTTTGGAGCCAACGACTGGGATGCCTGCGGGAATGCTTCAGATGCATGAGGGGTATTGGGTACTTGAAGCTATTAAGTTAGCAGCAGGTACTACTCTGCTTGGCTGGTGCTACGGCGATTTGCGTAAGCTTGCTTAGATAGAACATTATCCGGGTACAAGAAAGCTCCTCGCTGTTGTGAGGAGCTTTTTTCTTGAGCTAGTTCAATTGAAATCGCAAAACTTACTCTTGGGTGTCGTTTACTTCTGAGGGCCATAGCAGACGGATTGCCATCAGTGCAAAGCCAATAGCTGCGATCGCTTTTAGTATCCGATCGGGCAATAAGTGCGCGACTCCTTCCCCTGCCAGAACACCAATTAGGCTAGCCAAAAGCAGTGCAGCAACAGAGCCAAAAAACACAGCACGGGGAGACTTGAGGCTACCACCCAATGCGATCGCTGCCAGTTGGCTCTTGTCTCCAATTTCTGCTAGAAACACCGTTATGAAACTCAATCCGAGAAGTTGCCAGTCCATTGGTTGTTGGTTATTAGTTATTGGTTGTTGGTAGTTCGTTGTTAGACTTCTACGGGTGATTGCCTACACCGAAGGATGAAAATCCCTATCACCTATCACCTACCACCTAACACCTATTTTCAAAACAGTTGTTAGCCAGCGAATTGCACGACATCCCAGAGCAGCATGACGGAAATGAAGAGCAAAAGCGCTCCGGCTGACATTTCCAACGTTTTAGGAGAAAGCCGATTAGCTAGCCAACGACCAATAAGTACTCCAAGTAAGCTTGTTGCAATTAAGGCGATCGCAGCCCCCGCAAAAACAACCCACGGAGCATGAGATTCTGCACTCATTAGCAACGTCGCTAGCTGGGTTTTGTCTCCCATCTCTGCTAGAAAAATCGTTAAGAATGTGGAGCTAAAGATACGCCAAACACCTCGATTACGCTCCTGAGCCTGCTGTGGCTTGGCAAGAGCGGTTAGTGACAAATCTTTTGTTAGCTCAGCCTTAGACGGCGACTGAGAACGAAGTTTGTCATTTTTTGACGCTGGCTCAATCAAAGTTGGGGGTGCTGACAGGACAGGACTGGTCAAAGGCAGGGAAGAGAGTTTCACGGGAGCCTGTATCAATGTTAACTAGCTTTCATATTCTTTTCATCTTCTCAGAAATTTACATAAAATAGCAACCCTTAATGTTGCTTATCGGAACTATAAGCAGAGCATTTTCTAGCCTCTTTCCAATCAAATACCGACTTGCTGATCAAATCTGATCATCTCTAAAGAGCGATCGCCATAAACCCCCTCAATCTGCTGACGGCAGCAATCAATTGCAAAGTCATTTAACTCTGCTGGTTCCACACCAAACATCTCTTGAAAAGCATCTCCTTCTACACGACAGAAGCGAGGACGCTTGTCATAAATGCGGCATTCACGGGTTGAATGATCAAAATTCACACACCATCCCCCTTCACCCACCAGACTCAGATAAAGCGCTAACTCCTCTGGAGAAAGATACTCCTCTAAATCTGGACGCTCAGTTGGGTCAAGATGACAGCACGCACCACATTGCTTTACACAAAGCCAAGTTGCCATTACTTTAAACAGGAGCTACAAATTTAATGCCCTTCAAGCTTAGCGAGTTTTCACCTCTGGCAGATGCTGCATCGGATTTTGTTGCGTTTTATATAGTTTTGTAAACTTAATTAAAAGACTGAGAAAACTACCGGATAAGATCTAAACAAGAATTTTTTAGTTTCGCCATCAAATTCGTTGGGTCAATTGGGAGGATAAATGGATTTAAGCTTTTTAAACAACGTCAACTGGGAAGTCATTGCACAGTTGACCATGCTAGCGGCTGTCGTACTTTCGGGTCCAATCGTCATTTTTGCGTTGGCTGCTCTCAAAGGCGATCTTTAGAGAGAAGCATTGAGCTATCAGCTTTCAGCTTTTAAATTAAAGTCGTCAGCATCCGTTAACCTTGAGCGCATCTTTAGAAGGTGTTCGTCGTAGCAGTTAGCTAGTTTTTTTGCTGAAAGCTGATTGCTGATAGCTAAATTCCCAAATTATTCGCTCACTGCTAAAGCGTGAGTAGCGGCTTTAATCAACTGATAGTAGTGAGGTTTTGTAACATCAACCTCTTTCGCGTCTTCTCGCCTAGCGCCTAAAAGTCCGATTCGTTGTCCTTTCTGAATCGCTAGAACCTTCCCTTCAGCATTTCTAATTCTTAACTCACTTAAAGACTCATATAGGCTACAGGTGTAGTGACGCTCATTGTGATAGAACTCCGCTTTCTTGGGTGGCACAGTTGGGGTCAAGACAGAGGTGGGTAAGCGAATGCCAACTAACTCCAACTCAATGTTTGTGTTACCGTTCCAGGTATTTTCTTTGAGTTTGTAGGCAATATCCACTCGTGACGGGAGGGGGAAGTATTCGCCCCAGCGCCAAGCAACTGCTGTAATTTTTGTTGGTTGGTTGTCTTGGCTCAGGGTGAGCTTCAGGTGTCCTTTACCAACAATTTTTTGATCGACTACTTTAACATTAGGTGTCCAGAAAACTGGGTCAGGGTTACCAATACCGCAGGGGTGCAGCACGTCAATTTGTCGGTAGAGGTTGGAAGTAATTTGACTAAAGTCAGCCTGTACGTCAATCTCAACTAGCGGTTTGAGGTGTTCGGGTTGTAGGCACGTTCTAGCAAATTCACTAAGAGATTGCCGAAACACGTCCAAGTTATCGGTGGGTAAGGAGAAACCACCAGCAGCTTGGTGTCCGCCAAATTTTCCTAAGTATTCTTTGCAGAACTGTAGTGCTTCAAAGACATTAAATTCAGGAATTCCCCGTGCTGAACCCCGGATGTGATTGGCATCTTCCGCTTCGTAGGTGCCGATAAATACGGGGACACCGTAGCGTTCTACGAGTCGGGAGGCGACGATACCAATAACACCGTGATGCCAATTGGGTTGAACAATCACTAAGACACGCTGTTGTTGCAAATCTATCTGACTAGCTTCGATGAATGCGATCGCTTCTTGTTCAATTTGCTCACACAGTTGCTGGCGCTTTTGATTGATTTGCTCACACTGCATCGCACGTTCTAAAGCGATTCCTGGTTCAGTTGTCGTTAGCAGTTCAATGACAATCTGAGGGTCGGATAAACGACCGATCGCATTAATTCTTGGGCCTAGCTTAAAGCCGATGTCCTCTGGCTTCAAGGCTTTTTGGTCTTCACTCACCCCAGCCATCTGGATTAAGGCTTGAACACCTGCAAGTTTAGAGTGAGGTAGTAGCTTTAAGCCTCGCTTTAACCAACGTCGGTTAATCCCATTCAAGGGAGCTAAATCGGCAATCGTTCCTAGTGTAAAAAGTTCTAAGAGTTGACTCGTTAATCCCGGAAGCTTACCCAGTTCTTGCGCGAGAGACACTGCCAAAATATAAGCAACACCAACTCCGGCAAGACCTCGATAAGGCGAGAATTCGGGAATCAGTTTTGGGTTGAGAATAGCATCCGCTTCTGGAAGTTCCGGTGGTAGGTCGTGGTGGTCAGTTACAATCACCATCATTCCTAGTTCTAGCGCTCTTGCGATCGCGTCATGAGCAGAAATCCCGTTATCGACTGTCAGAATCAGCGCCACGCCTTCCGAGGCGAATTCCTCAACAATTCGGGTATTGATGCCGTAGCCATCTTTCATGCGGCTAGGAATCGCGTAGTCTACATCTGCACCTAACCAGCGTAGGGCACGAAGTAATAACGCGGTGCTAGTCATGCCATCCGCATCATAGTCACCACAAATCGCGATTTTTTCTTCAGAGGCGATCGCTTCTTTGAGCATTTCCACACTGATTGCCAAGTCAGGAAATTCATCCATCGGTGAAGGCATCGCCTGAGATTCTGGATACAAGTACACCTGTGCCTGTTCTGGTGTCTCAATTCCCCGATTAATCAGCACCTGACCCAGTAGCGGTAAAAGTCCTGTTGACGAAGCTAGTTGAGTTGCTTGTTCGGCTTTTGGAGACGCAATCTGCCACCGTTGATTAGGCAAACGTTGATGGCGTCTAGAGGGTTCAGAGTTACGTCTGTCTTGCACGCTTAGTTGAGGAGAGTGATGAGAGAGCTACGCAATAGTCTACAGCACTCTAGAGTAGCTTTCTTTTGCTTGCAATATTTTAGAAAACCGACATTGTCTGTAAATGCTCAGGTTCAAGTTACCGCAGAGTTTCGGTAAAAGCCTTAATAGTTTGTTGTCCGCGTTGTGCGTTTCCTGTCGTCAAAAAGTCCAAGATTGCGCCCTGAAATAAGTGAAATAGCGACAAAGCAGTAGTTTTGTCATTTGTGAGATTAAATAGAGAATCTACCCATTTTTGACTCTCTTGCTCTAAGAAACGTTGTGTTTCTGAGTCGCCTTGTATGGCACGTTGATTTAGTTCCATCGTCAGTTTCAGCAAGCCGTGCATCTCTGGTGAAGTCAAATGCCTCCACATTTCAAGCAGGGGTTGTGCTAGACAATCTGCCCCTTCAAGTGACACGCCTTGAAATGACCATAATCTTTCGCGCAAGCGAGTCTCCAAAAGACCGATGATTTGTCGCTCTAATTCCTGTTTAGAGCCAAAGTGGTAAACGAGCATTCGTCCACTAGTCCCTATTCTCTTAGCGATCGCGTTGATACTAGTGTCCAATGCTCCTACTTCGATGGCAACAGCTAGACATCGTTCTAAAAGCTCTTCCTTTTTCTGAGGCTCAGTGGGTCGGCTCATGGGTTGACAGTTAACGTAACGGCTATTACATTAATGATTAGCGTAACGGCTATTACGTTAACACCGTTCAATAGGGAAATCACCATGAACACAAAAGACAGAATTGGCTTCGTCTTACTCGGCTTCGTTATCTGGGCAGCAGGAACTTCCGTTTATCGCATGGCTGGTTCGTACTTCTTTGAAGGTTCTTCTGCTGCATACTGGCTCAACGTGATTGTCACAGGTATTTTGTATTCTGTTGTGTCTTTGGGGCTGATGAAGTGGCGGCGCATTGAGCAGAAAGATTGGTTGCAAGGTGCAATTTGTATGGCTTTGCCTGGGATGCTGGGTGAAATTCCGATTCTTGCTGGCTTTTCCGAGTTAATGAGCAATATGCAACCCGAAACAGCAGGGCGGTATGCAGCCTTTTTATTTGGGGGCTATTCGTCATTAATTGGCTTTGCTTGGTTGATGTCCACAAAAGCCAATTTGCGGCTTGCCTCTGACAAGCAGTTTATAGGCTAAAGAGCAATGAAGAGCGATCGCTAGTGACGCAACTTAACAAGTCCATGAAGCGGACGGTTGAGAGATTTATCTGTCGCCGCCGCTTATCTTGGTCGTAGGTTTTATGCCGACTCCTTAGACGGAATTGAAATGACTTTAATAAGATGGCTGCTTAAACGGAATTGAAATGACTTTAATAAGATGACTGTTTTCATTTTTTATTCATAGTTTGATGAGTTAAAGATAACAAAAACAACTAATCATCGTTGCGTTCAATGGTTCCTATAGATAGTTGCCAGTAGATTGTGGCTCAAAGCCTTGAGAACTAAGACACTAAAAGAATACTTATTGATACCATTTAATATTTTATTTAACTTTGACTAGTCCATAGGCGCAATTCAATCGTTAGGGATGGTAAGCTAATTTCAAGTTGCAAATCAATAAACAAAACGTCATCGCGAACGAAGCAAGCCAATCTTCAAGGTTGAGCGCTCCGCTCCTAATGGCGCATGAGAGGAACTCTGCACCAAAAACTAGGCTCCAATTAAATCCTGATTTAAGCAACTCTAATGTTAGCGAAATTGTCAAGAGGATAGCCGCTATTTTCTATAAACCTGAAGGTTGATTAATAATAGCGACCAACTTTAAGAGAGTTTAGTTAAGACTTTCAACTTCCAAGAACATAACCATTTGTTAGTAGCCCTACAGAACATAGGATTAGCTGCAAGGAGATTTTATGAGTAATTTTTCGCGACGGAGATTTTTATTAACGGCTGGTGCAACGGCGGCGAGTTCTGTATTCCTTAAAGGCTGTTTGGGAAACCCACCTTCTCCTGCGGCACTATCGCCGAAAGCAGAAGCCATTGAACTGAGTCCAGAACAGGTACCGGAAACGTCAACAGTCAAGCTTGGGTATATCCCCATTGTCGAGGCGGCAGCGCTGGTGATTGCTCAAGAAAAAGGCTTTTTTGCCAAGTACGGCATGACCGACGTTAAGTTGGCAAAGCAAGCAAGCTGGGCATCAGCACGGGACAATGTGACGATTGGTTCAGCAAATGGTGGTATTGATGGTGGTCAGTGGCAGATGCCGATGCCTCATCTAATTAGTGAAGGCATAATCACCAACGGGCGAAAAATTCCCATGTATGTTTTAGCTCAGTTGAATACGCAGGGGAATGGAATTGCGATCGCTCGTATGCACAAAGGCAAAGGACTGGGTTTAGACATTTCCGGTGCTGCCGACTACATCAAAGGGTTTCAACAAGCCAACGGTAGGAAATTTAAAGCCGCACACACCTTTCCCCAAGTGAACCAAGACCTCTGGATTCGCTATTGGTTCGCCGCAGGTGGTGTTGATCCAGATAATGATATCGACCTGTTGGCAGTGCCATCTGCTGAAACGGTGCAAGGGATGCGGAACGGTTCGATGGATGCCTTCAGTACAGGTGACCCCTGGCCCTATCGTATCGTTGCCGATGATATTGGTCACATGGCAGCAGTTTCTGGTCAAATCTGGAGATTCCACCCAGAGGAATATTTAAGCATCAGAGCTGACTGGGTAGACAAGAATCCCAAAGCAACCAAAGCCGTCTTAAAAGCATTAATGGAAGCGCAGCAGTGGTGCGATCAAGCCAAGAACCGAGAGGAGTTGGTTCAAATTGTCTCCCAGCGAAACTTTTTCAACGTGCCTATAAGGATTCTCCAACCCCCATATGCCGGGAAGTATGCGATGGGTGATGGCAAAGCAGACGTTGGTGACTTCAAGATGGGGCCGATGTATTGGAAAGACGATATCGGTAGCGTGTCCTACCCCTATAAGAGCCACGATTTATGGTTTTTAACCGAAAGTATGCGCTGGGGTTTCCACAAAGGAAAGATTAACGATATTGATCAAGCCAAGCAGATTATCGATCGCGTCAACCGCGAAGACTTATGGCGAGAAGCGGCGAAAGAGGCAGGTTTTAATTCTGAGATTCCCCAAAGTACATCACGAGGTGTTGAGAGATTTTTTGATGGAAAAGAATTTGACCCAGAAAATCCAGAGGCTTACCTCAATAGCCTTGCGATTAAGAGAGTTTAGGTAAAGTCACGCATTCACAGGTTCAAACGTCAAAACTAAAAGCAACATAGAGGAAAGGAAAATGACTGTCAACACAATCAACCGCAATTCAAGAGCTAGTTCAACCAACGCAATCCAGACTTTCTGGAAAAAGCAATCTAAGGATATTTTGCCTCCTGTATTGGGCGTTCTAGGGTTCTTAACTGTATGGCAAATATTTTCCTGGTCTGGATTGACAAGACTGCCAGGGCCACTCAGTGTTTGGACAGATCAACGGACAAGAGAACTACTTTTGTATCCCTTTTATGATAAAGGCGGTATTGACAAAGGTCTGTTTTGGCAGACTATGGCAAGCTTGGGTCGGGTTGCCCAAGGCTACTCATTAGCGGCAATTGTCGGGATTGCTACAGGCATTTTTGTGGGAACGAATCCACTGATTAATAAAGCTTTAGACCCAGTTTTTCAGTTCCTGCGAATGGTAGCGCCTTTAGCTTGGGTTCCGATTGCTCTGGTCGCCTTGCAACAAAACCAGCCCGCTGCTATTTTCGTAATTTTTATTACCTCAGTCTGGCCGATTTTAATCAACACGACTGAGGGCGTGAAGCAAATCCCCGACGATTACAACAACGTCGCCAAAGTTTTACAGCTTTCACGCAAGGAATACTACTTGAACATTCTATTTCCCTCTGCTCTTCCCTACATCTTTACAGGATTGAAAATCGCGATTGGATTGGCATGGTTGGCAATTATTGCAGCAGAAATCGTGATGTCAGGTATTGTCGGAATTGGTTTCTTCATCTGGGATGCCTATCAACAGAACTATGTCAGTGAAATTATCTTGGCTGTTGCCTATATCGGTGCAGTAGGCTTGCTTCTAGACCGAGCCATGGGGTACTTGCAGTCCAGGATTGTTCCACAGGAAAAGAAGTAGTGATTAGTTATGTGTTGTTAGTTATGTGTTGTTAGTTGTTTCTGATCACCAACAAATAACTAATAACTAATAACTAATAACTAATAACTAATAACTAATAACTAATAAAAACTAACCAATGACCAATGACTGATAAGGACTAAGGACTAATGAGTATTTTTGTTGCTGTTGACCAAGTTGATAAAGTTTTTTCGTTAGCTGGTGGTGGGGAATACGTTGCCTTAAAAGGGATTGACCTACACATTAAAAAAGGAGAGTTTATCTCGTTCATCGGTCACTCCGGCTGCGGTAAGTCAACCCTGTTGAACATGATTGCTGGTTTAGATTTGCCGAGTGATGGGATAGTTACCCTGGAAGGGCAAAAAGTTAAACAGCCAGGGCCAGACAAGATGGTGGTGTTCCAGAATTATTCTCTGTTGCCTTGGCGGACAGTACGGCAAAATATTGCCTTAGCTGTTGACTCGGTGATGAAGGATTTGCCTGCTGCTGAGCGCAAAGCAATTGTAGAGCGACACATTGATATGGTTGGGTTACGCCCTCATGCGGACAAACAGCCTACGATGCTATCGGGTGGACAAAAACAACGGGTTGCGATCGCACGCGCCCTTGCCATCCGTCCCAAATTGCTGCTCCTTGATGAACCCTTTGGCGCGTTGGATGCTCTCACACGAGGCAACCTCCAAGAGCAGTTAATGAAAATCTGCGAAGAAAACGAAGTCACGGCAATCATGGTTACCCATGATGTCGATGAAGCGGTGCTGCTGTCTGACCGAATTGTCATGCTTACCAACGGACCGGGTTCCAAAATTGGTCAGATTTTAGAGGTGGACATCCCCCGACCTCGCAAGCGGATGGAAGTGGTGGAACATCCTAGCTACTACAGCTTGCGGAGTGAGATGATTTACTTCCTCAACCAGCAGAAGCGGATTAAGAAAATTCGGGCGAGAAAAACAGCCGTGGTTGCGCGTCATGGTTTGGAAAAAGTCAACCTCGACATTGGTTTTGTCCCACTAACGGCTTGTGCTCCTCTAGCGGTTGCCAAAGAAAAAGGCTTCTTCCAGAAACACGGTTTAGATGAAGTCAACCTCGTGCGCGAAACGAGTTGGCGCGGCATTATGGATGGCATCAGTGGCGGGTATTTAGATGCGGCTCAAATGCCATCGGGGATGCCTCTGTGGATTACCCTAGGCGGAAATGACAACCGACCCTTGCCCGTTGTCAGTGCATTGACCATGACTCGCAACGGCAATGGCATCACCCTGGATAAACGCTTTTATGACCAAGGGGTACGCACCCTAGCAGATTTCAAGAAAATGCTGCTCGACTCCCCGGAACGCCAGCACCGGATGGGGTTAGTGCATCCTTCCTCAATGCACAATCTGCTGCTGCGTTACTGGTTAGCGAGTGGTGGCATCGACCCCGATTACGATTTGTCGCTTCAGAGCATCCCTCCAGCGCAAATGGTCGTCGATTTGCAAGGGGGAACCATTGATGGTTTCTGTGTTGGGGAACCCTGGAACACGCGGGCGGCAATGCAAGGGATTGGTTTTACTGTTGCCACAGACTTGGAGATTTGGCCCGGACATCCAGGAAAAGTGCTTGGTGTTCGCGAAGACTGGGCAAACGCTTATCCCAACACCCACATTGCCTTAGTCAAAGCGTTGCTAGAGGCATCTCAGTATTGTACTGACCGTGCTAACGAACTAGAGGTGCGTCAGATTGTTGCCCAGCGGGAGTACGTGAATACAGATATTGCTTACATCCACCTCGGCAACCCCGATGAAGCATTCTGTAGTCTCGATCAACCCATGCGAGAGTTTGCCCATCACCTGTTCTTTGGGGATGGCGTGAATCGTCCCAGTCGGACTGAACACCTTTGGCACATGACTCAGTTGGCACGTTGGGGCCACACGCCCTTCCCTCGAAACTGGGTGGAAATCATGGAACGGGTGTGCCGGGTAAGCGTGTTCAGCACCGCCGCACGAGAACTGGGTCTGTTGGATGTGAAATATACCAGTGGCGCGATCGCGATGTTTGATGGCACCACGTTCACTGCTGACGACCCGATTGGTTATCTCAACAATTTGAAGATTAAACGCGATTTCAGCATTGCGGAAGTCATCCTCGATTTACCACGTCCTACGGTCGCTGCTTAGTCATTAGTTTGTTGTTTGTTATAGCAGTAGCTACTTAGGTTAGGACATTAACGGGAGCTTGCGTTCCTTCGCTAGAGCCTAATTGACTGAAAGCTGACCGCTGAAAGCTGAGTGCTGATTGCTATATTTGCCCTTTACTAACAACCAACAACCAACAACCGATAATCAATAACCACCAACTAATAACCAACAACTAAACCAATGGTTAACCGTCTAGCCTTTACCAATAGCCAGACTTCCACTGCCCGACAGCCAATGACAACTACAGTTAAGCCCGAATCATTCCTAACAATCGAAAACGTTTCTAAGGTCTATCCAACGAAGAAGGGCCCGTACCCGGTACTCCAAGACGTTAACCTGACGGTAGAAGAAGGCGAGTTTATCTGCGTTATCGGTCACTCTGGCTGCGGCAAATCGACCCTGCTGAACATGGTGTCGGGTTTCGCCTTTCCTACCACCGGAGAAGTGCGCGTGCAAGGGAAGCCCATCACCAAGCCAGGGCCAGACCGCATGGTTGTGTTCCAAAACTACGCGCTACTGCCTTGGCGGACAGCGTTTGAAAATATCTACATAGCTGTTCACGCCGTTCACCCCAACAAGTCGCAGGCCCAAAAAAGAGCGATTGTGCGGGAACATCTCGCGATGGTGGGTTTGTCGGAGGCGGCTGATAAAAAGCCACCGCAAATGTCCGGTGGGATGAGACAGCGGGTTTCTATCGCCAGGGCTTTGGCGGTTCGTCCCCAAGTCTTGATTTTGGATGAACCTTTCGGTGCTTTGGATGCCATCACCAAGGAAGAGTTACAGGAAGAACTGCTGAAAATCTGGAACGACCACCGCTGCACGGTTCTAATGATTACCCACGATATTGATGAAGCACTATTTTTAGCCGATCGCTTGGTAATGATGACCAATGGTCCAGCAGCAAATATCGGTGAGATTATGGACATTCCTTTCCCGCGTCCCCGCGATCGCGCCCTCATTATGGAAGACCCAGAATACTACAGATTGCGTAATCACGCCCTAGACTACCTCTTCCACCGCTTCGCTCACGACGAGTAAATTAGGAATGGGTTTAGACCATCAAAACAGAAAATTTCTTTTGGTAGAGACGTTCCACCGGAACGTCTCTACATAGATGCAAGGTAATGATGACAAAGCATTCATTATTTGGCGATCGCGTGGGAGTACTCGCCACCATGCACCAAAAAGAGAGGGTAATTGCACCTCTCCTCGAACGGGAATTAGGAATTAAAGTAGTAGTCCCAGAAAACTTTGATACTGACACCTTCGGGACTTTCACGCGAGAAATCAAACGGACTGGCGACCAACTACAAGCCGCAAAACTCAAAGCACAAAAAGCTTTGGAACTCACAGGTGAAACCTTAGCCTTTGCCAGTGAAGGAACTTTTGCTCCTCATCCAGCTTTTCCTTATATTTCTCGCAATCGAGAAATTGTTGTTTTAATCGACACAATCAATGAAATAGAAATTGTTGGTCAAGAGTTTTCAACTGACACAAATTTTAGTCATAAAACCATACAAACCATTGAGGAAGTTTTTGAATTTGCCCAAAAGGTTGGCTTTCCCGAACATGGATTAGTCGTTATGGAGCCTTCAGATGAAGGCAAGCAGGAAATTATTAAAGGAATAATAACTGAAAAACAACTGATTGAAGCGGTTGAATTGATTTTAGCTCAATCACGCAATGGGAAAGTACAGATAGAAACTGATATGCGAGCGCTTTATAACCCTACTCGAATGAAAAATATTGAAAAAGCAACTCGCGATTTAATCCAAAAAATTAAGCAAATTTGTCCTAAATGTTCTTGTCCTGGTTTTGATGTAGTCCAGAGGAAAAAAGGCTTACCTTGTGAGTGGTGCAACTTGCCTAGCAGTATGACGCTGTTGGAAATTTATCAATGTAAAAAGTGTAGTTTTAACCAAGAAATCTTATTTCCAGACGGGATAGAGAAAGCCGACCCAGCTCAATGTATGTACTGTAATCCTTAGTTATAGCTGTCGTCATAAAGGTTAGGATCGTATGCTGACTGAACAAAACAAAGTGATCGTTCTCCAGTTCTACAAAGCCTTCGACGATCGCAAAATGGAGCAAGCCTTAGAACTTCTTGCTCCGAATTTTGTTGCTCATCTGGCAGGTATGCCTGAACCATTGGATGGAGAGGGATTCAAGCAGTTCGGGATGTCGTTTTATTTAGCCTTCAGCGAGGGTCAACACATTTTTGATGAGGTTGTGGTTGCAGGCGATAGAGTTGTGACGTGCGGAACGTTTACAGCCACGCACCTTGGAGAATTTCAAGGCTTGCCGCCAACGGGCAAGCGGATTAAATTGTCGATCATGCACATTGATCGAGTCGAGGACGGAAAAATCATAGAGCATTGGGGGCAAGGCGATGCACTCGGATTGATGCAGCAGATAGGGATTGTCTTCTTACCGGGTCTAAAACTATTGCCACACATTTTAAGAGGTGTTGCATCCAAACTGTTTAAGAAATCTACGGTAGAGTACTAGCTCCGCTTCATGCCAACTAATGCTGTTTCTGGCACGGAAATTTCTTTTTTGGCAATACAACTGTTGAGTACAGCCTTGACCACTTCTTGCTCTCGATTTTTCGGGTCAGTTTCTACCTGCAACGTTACTAAACTGGGTTGAATTGCTTCATCTCTGAGTGCAGATGGACTAGAGAGAGAAACATATACGCCCACCAACGCGATCGCAAACGCCACCAGATTCAACAAACCCAACTGTTCTGAAAACAATGCCCAAGCTCCAACTCCCGCCAATACTGGCTCTAAAAGCAGGAATAACGCCACGAATTCTGATGACAACTGGTTGAGAGAGTGTACGAGCATTCCCTGTCCCAGGATTTGACAAACACCAGCGAGAGAAATGACTATTAGCCATCCCTGCCAGGAGGTGGGAAACACTTGACCTCCATCAATCAGTACAATCGGCAACGATACCAATGTTGCGATCGCTGAACTCCAGAACACAATCTTTGTAGCCCCTAACTGATTTTGGAGCCGTTCCAGTACCGACAGATAGACGCTGAAACACACAGCAGCAATTAAAGCAGCAATATCTCCAAGAAATTTGCCACTAGCAAGTTGACAATCATTACATCCAATCACAAAAACGGCAGCGATCGCAATTGCCATGCCAAGCAGAAATTGCTGATCGAAGCGTCTCTGACAGAACAACCATCCACCTAAACAGGAGAATACGGGCGTGAGGTTTGCCAGTAACGTTGCGTTAGCTACGCTAGTTTGCGTCAGTGACCAAGCCCACAGAATCAAGTCAGCCGCTAAAAAGAACCCTACCAGAAATAACTGCCCGATGATCGCTCCTGTATAAGGGGATGATTTAGGGGTTTCGCTGTTCTCCTGTTTCCGGCGTACTGCGCTGACACCGCTCCACAAGCCCAAAATGACTGTGGTAATCCAAAAACGGTTGAATGCTGTAGCGTAGGGACTAATTTCCTGTTCACTGAATTTGATGAAAATTGCGGCAGAAGCGATCGAGAGCAGAGCAAGACATAGCGATGCGATAGTAGCGATCGTGGGTGTTTTGCCCAAGGAACGTTCTGGTACTTGGATGGGATGCGGCATTTTTGTATCATAAACTACTTTATTAAGTTTTCTCGGAATTTTTCAGCTCACCCTCATCCTTGGGAGAGGAAACTGCAATGAGTCCAATGGAGGATGTTTGATAACTTCCAACTCTCAGTGGCGACGCAATTCAACCCCAATCGTGGCAAGAAAACGTCGTTGATTTTAGTACATTAGTACGGCTAAAATGCCGTTGGACTGTGAGCTTTCAGCGAAAAAGTACTGAAGTGTTATCTCAAAACCGTTATAGAACCCATTTGACATCTTACGGAGCCTAAATTAAGGTACTCAAAGCCGTCTCACCCTGCTCCGATATGGTGACTTTGCCGAAAATGGAAGTTGAGTGGTTTTGGCAGACATGGGTAAAATCCTCGTCTTTTTTTCAACTCAAGCCGATCTTCAAGTTTGTCACGGAACCGGACACTCGCCTGTCGTTTGCCAAAGGCTGTGAGCTAGTACGGGGAAGGATTGAGCCATGAGTACCACTTTGCCCTTGTCGTTGATTACCCACCCTTGAGCTTCTACCAACGGCTTGCGAGTCGAGTTGGCAATTGCAATCACATCTTGAGAACTTGCGCGACTCAGAGTTGTCCTTGGCGTTGAACGCAAATCTGTCCAAATAGTATCAGTGCTAAGTGCGTCGCTGGGATTGTCCGGCAACCCACCCCGTCCGGTAATAATGAATTCATTTCGAGCAACTTGTGTTCTACCTGTTCGGCAATTTTGAGCAATCTGGTTAGAGGCATCAACTAAATCTGTAGGCAAGTTGGTTAACCCACTACTAGGATCAATCTCCGGTGTGTTGATTTTTACAATACCGTCTTGTCCAGTCACATTAGAACTAGCATTAATATCACTTTCTGTTGTCAGATCCTCGCGAAACTCTAGCCCATAGATGCCTGTAGCTGTAAGGTCAATCCGACCACCAAAGCCTTGATCGGCATTGGCAACGATATCACTATTTTCAGAAGGGACAGCAACAATGAAAGGGGCATTGAGCGTGATATTACCACCACTACCATTGTTAGCGGCGGTAGTGGCGATCGCACTGCCGTCACGCATCAGGATTAAATCTTGCACATCTAAGGTAATGTTACCGCCAAGACCTGATGCCGTTTCGCCGCGTAGCGAGCCTTGGTTTTCCAGAAGAATCGAATCTGCCCCAATAGTTAGTGAACCGGCATTTCCTAGCCCTTGACTACTCACTGTGACTTCAGCGCCATCCCGAATAATCAATTGCCCTGTCGTAATGTTCAGGCTTCCTCCCTTGCCCGTACCGACTATCGTCCCCACATCCTGCGAGTCGAGTGGACGCCCCGTGTCAGCAACGATTCGGCTAGGCGATTCACCATTTCTTGTCATTACGGTACCACTGACTTCCACAGACAAAAAGGTATTGATGATGATATCGCCTCCACCCCCGGTACCAAAGGTAGATGCTGAGACTTCTGCCCCATCCCGAACCATTAATTGTCCCGTGTTAAGGATTAAGCTTCCGGCTTGCCCAACCCCTCGCGTCTGAACCGTCAAGGAACTGGGACGCTGCCGTTGGCTTGAGGTGCCACTGACTTCCACAGACTCGGAGGCATTAATGATGAGACTTCCTCCCCCCGTCGTGTCTATCGTCGATGCGGATATCCGCCCCCCATTCCGAACAACCAATCGCCCTGTGTTAATAACTAAGTTCTCCGCTTTTCCAGCTCCTTGAGCATCACTTGCCAATCGGCTAGGTCTGTCATTGCCTCCCGTTCCACCACTTTGACCGATGATTCTCGTGCCAATCACTTCTACCAACTCGGAGGCATTCACCGTTATACCGCCACTGTCTCCCTGACTTTCTTCTATAGCAGAAGCGGATACCTGCGAACCATCTTGGATCGAGAACTGCGAGGCTTGGATCAAAATACCTTTGCCGTTTTGGTTCCCCTCAGTATCTGCAACAATTGCTGAGGCATCGGTAAGTGTAATGCGCTCTCCCTGTACTTGAACAAAACCGCCACCCTCACCACTAGCATCCACTCGCGCTTGATTGGTGAGCGATACATCGGCTCGCGCTACACCATCGGGAAAACTCAAGCTTAGTTTATTCCCATTCACATTCAGCCCTACGCTGCCTGAGTCTGCTAGCCCACCTAATTCTACTCGACCATTTCCGGCTTTTAATATCCCTTCATTGAGGATTACATTTCCACCTAATAGAAGTAAGCTCTGACCATTCGGAACCTGCAGATGTGCATGACTGGTAATGGGCTGAGTGGCAATTTGATTGAAGAAAAGAGCCGAAGGATTGACGGCCAGTAACTGTGGAATTTCAGGTGTTGAACCACTGAAAAATCCCTGATTCCCAAATTGAATTGTATTGGCTGTTGTGGCTAAAAACGAACCCTGAACATCCAGCAATCCCTTCTCCCCAAAAATGATGCCATTCGGATTGAGGAAAAACAGATTTGCCCTACCGTCTACCCCCAGTATGCCTAAAAGAGCTGAGGGTTCAGTACCTGTCACGCGAGTGAGAATGTTTTCAATTCCAACAGGATTGACAAAATAAACGCGCTGTCCTTCCCCGATATTAAATTGCTCAAAACTATGGAACAGATTAGCACCACGAGTAGCTCCCCCATCAATTCGGTCAGTGAGAGTGCCATTGATAGAAACATTAGGGGTGACAACAGAATTTTGTGTCCCTAATGTTTCGTCAGGAGTAACCTGAGCCAAGGCATCATTTTCCCAGGAAGCGATCGCCAAACATCCTGTCAAGGCTATGGCTGTCCATATCTGCCAAGACTTAACAACACTCAACCTCTGTTGGGGCATTTTTCACAACCACCAATTCAAGCGATTCGATTCGTCTAAATCATACACGCAGCGGTGTTCTCGATATAGAACCCATTTGACATCTTTTACGGTAATGAAGTAATGTTTAATGTGCCGCTGAATGATGCGCTGGCGAAGGTTGACCCAGCCAGCACTGATGGCGCAAGCTTATGGGTCAGCTACCTTACCAACTGGACGAATTGGAACCATGTTCGGACAGCAACGGCACTTGCGGCAGCAGCCTCGTTCACCATTGCGATCGCGAATTGAGCAGTGGCTAATGTTTTACCAAAAAATTGGGTCTAAAGCCCTGTCATTCTAGGACGGCTTAGAGCTTTTGATGAGGGAGAGGAACTACCTTATTTCTTCTCACTCTTTCAATAGCGGGTAGTACAGTTCTCCCGCTCCACCAATGATGCCAGCGCGATCGCCTGCTTGTGGGCCAGTTCCCATAAAGATATCGACGCGGCCTGGTCCCCGAATTGCACTACCTGTGTCCTGATCCAGTACATAGCGACTCACCATTCGGGATTCTAGCTGACCCGTCGCATTGGGGTAGGGAATGGTCGCTCGAATCAGGGCTAATGCCCCCGGAGGCATCAGGGATTTATCCGTCGCAATGGAACGCTCAGCAGTAACTGGTACGCCAATGCTTCCGGTAGCGGGTGCGCCGTTGGTTTCCTTGAAAAAAACAAAGCTTTGATTGCGTGGTAGATATTGATTCATTTCCGTTGGAAAGCGGCGAAAGTAATCAATGAGAACGGGTAAGGTCAACCCATCTAGCTGCAACTTCCCATCCTTAACCAGTTCTCGCCCCACGCTGCTATAAGGGTAATTTGTCTTACCTGCGTAGCCAACCGTCATCAGGCTACCATCTGACATCCGGAGTCGGGCGGAACCTTGGACGTGAACGAGAAAAGCCTCTAGGCGATCGCGTAACCAGACTAATTCTCGCCCACGCAGTCGGCTGTTCTTCCCTAAACCATCTTCCCCTTCCAGTTGAGCGCGGGTTGGGTGAGGGGTTGCCCAGCTATTGAAATCAGCGGGTAGTCGATAGAGGGGATAGCGATACTCCGCATTTGGTGTCCGACTAGCGGCATAAATTGGCTCAAAGTAGCCTGTAAAAACAACAGTTCCCTGACCATCATTGCCAACAGACTTGTAAAAGACAAACTCGCGATTGATAGCTGCTTGGAGTTCGGCAGGCGAAGGAGAAGAGACAAGGAGTTGGCGAAAACGGACAAGCGAACGACGAACGCGATCGCGTGTTATCCCTGGCACTGGATACCGCTGGTAAGCTTGAGCCGCTGTGGGGGTTTGCAGATAACGCAGGCTGTAATCGATTGACTTTAACATTGCCCGCCAGTCTCCTGGCTGACCAGGATTCCCCCACAACTGCTCATCAAAACCCAATGAGTCCAGTGCTGTCTGACTAGCCTCCGGGTTAATCGGTTGCAATGGCACATCAGCGGCGATTATCCCGTTAGCCGTCAAAAGCGTTATCCCTAAACTTAGGGAAAGCCAAGTTAATGTCTTTCTCATACTCACCAAGAACAAAAGAGCGATCGCACGTTGCAAGGCTATAGAACTCCCTAACTAAGGAAAAGGGAATGGCTATCAGGTAGGTTCAATAGCAAACTTTCTTACTCCTCATGTTTTGTAAGTTATTGATCTTTAGCCTTGCTGGGCTAAAAACGTTCGACGCTTCCTGCAAAAACAGGTTCCACCCGAATCGCTGAAACGCTAGAAGGACGAAGCACCATGTACTCGCCCTGGACATTTTTGATCGGTACGCTAATGAAGTCATTAGAGGTTGCTTTTGGCATCAATTCACCGCTGTACCACTTCTGAAACTCCTGAATTGTTGCAAAGCGAACTTCTTCCCGGTGACCACTTGACAAGAGGATATGTACAGCGTATTCATCTGGGGTTCTGGGCATGGAAAATTATCCTGACTGAATCCGTATCCAAATTATTATCAGTGACCAAGCGGCGGAAAATCACGCTTCTCGGAGGCTGTTTGAAAAGTCAGACAGTTAATGCGATCGCCTGAGAGTTTGTCCCTAGCCACTCTCCCGCCGTCGAATTAATTTCCACGGTTCATCGCTCAAGTCCATTGCAATGGGCTGAAACTCTCTTTCTCCCAATCCCCAATCCCTAATCTCTTTTATGAAGTGGTAGGCTTGTCTGACTGTCGGAAAGAAACTGATACAGAATCAGGGTATGGAGCAGATCAAAAATTTCTTAAAGATTTCTGAACACATTGGCACGGCAGGACAGCCCACAGAAGAGCAATTTCCGGCACTTAAGGAAGCTGGATACGAGGTTGTCGTCAATTTGGCTATGCCTACTTCCACCAATGCGATACCCAATGAGGGTGAACTAGTCACCTCTCAAGACATGATTTACGTTCATCTGCCTGTGAAGTGGGAAGCCCCAACCAGCAAGGATCTAGATAATTTTTTCCACATCATGGAGGCAAATGCAGGTAACAAAGTTTTTGTGCATTGCGCTCTCAATATGAGGGTTTCTGCGTTTATGTATCTCTACCAAGTGATTCGCCAGGGTGTGAGTATTAGCGATGCTCAAAAGCAACTCCATCACATTTGGGAACCAGATGGTGTTTGGCGAGACTTTATCGAGAATGAACTAGCCAATCACGGTATAACTGCCGAATCAGGTCAATAAATTAAACCGTTGTAGCAATGCCTCCATCACCGAGGGTAAAGTTTGGCTCAACTCAGCGGGTTCATCGTAAACCAACTGCTGATAGTTGGGTACATCAAAAGGAAACTGCCCTGGTAAATCTGGGCGTTCCATCTTTGTGAGCAAAATCTGTTCTGTACGCTTGGCTGTTAAGGCATAACCTATTTCTATACAGACATTCGGGCTAGGAATTAGTAGGGGTGTTTTTTCTCCTTCAATACGTGCTATCGGTGTCCCATCCGCAATAAAGAGTAGACTTTTACGAATTTTACGCATCTGAGTGCTATTCAGTCGCATCGGTTCACCCGCAGGGCGTCGAGATTCTTCTAGAGTTAGGGGTAAACGCGATCGCTTGTTGAAGCCTTCCAGTGTCTTCGAGAGGGCGTTACGCAAAGCATCATTAGCAGCATTGTATTCAGTCTGGTAGCTCAAGAATATAATTGGCTCCAGTTGCCCCATTACTTCTTGCTTGCTGAAGTAAATCTCGTGAGAGATCAAGTCAATGTTGGAAATGGCATAACCGCCGCTGCCTTCAATGTAAAATTCAACAGTTTCCCCTTCCAGGTAACGCCCAAACCATTCCGAGTTCTTGACATCCTGGCTATCATCCAAAAAGTCAGCCCGCAAACCAGACTTGAGCAAACTATTTTTGCTCAGACGTAAGTCGTGAGGACGTTTCTCCAGTTCTTTAATCGGTTCATATTGCTGGAGATACCAAGCTTTCAGGGCAATGATGGCCATGATGTCTTTAAGGATGCACGGTTTCCCGACGCCCAAGGCTAAAATTCTTGAACTGGAATTTTACACCAACTAGTGGTCAGTCATCAGCCATCAGCGGTCAGCTTTGAGGTGAGAGTTGATAGCTTTTAGCCAGGTACGCTGTTTAAAAACAACTTGGTATTAGCTGTGAGTGGCGATTTCTTCACCCACTGTATTATTTTTTGCGATCGCGATTAGCCTAAAAGAAAAGACTCATTGGATCTGCCGATGGACGCTACAACAATACACGCTTTTAAAGAATGGGCTGTTGCCGTTGAGGCTCTAGAACAGGGCAAAACGATTATGCTGCTACGCAAAGGGGGCATCAAGGAAGAGGGGAACCGTTTTAAAGTTGCTCACAACGAAGTTTTGCTTTACCCCACCTATGAGCATCAACAGCCCAACTTGCTAAAAGCTGAGTATGCTCCTCTGGTAAACCCTGTAACCTCAGGTTGGCATCCGGAAACCGTGGGGATTGGTAGCTGGGCGGAGATTACTGATATTTTGCTAGTGAGTGATGAGTCCGTGGTTGTAGAGTTGTTACCCTATCACATCTGGAACGAGCAATTTGTAAGCGATCGCCTAAAATGGAAACCTCGTCAGCCTCTATATATTCTCTTGTTACGGACGTACCGACTACCTCAAGCACAAACTATTCCCTACCGTACTGAGTATAGTGGCTGTCGCTCATGGATTGATGTGGTTGAACCACTTTCTCTTGAAGGTATGGTGCCTGTATTCACTGACACTGAATATATGGAGCAAGCCGCTCAAATTCGTCAGATTGTTGGAGAACATGCATTTAATGGGCGTATGCCATCATTGGTGTCAACTTAAGCGAAAAAGGAGCAGGGAAGATAGAGTGAAAGTCAAATAATTAGATCAGAGCCAGCCGACCGAATATGAGCCGAAGTCGTCCGTGGAGCAGTGCCAATCCAGATC